>Ga0172375_10000376_pt1 | contig 71838 bp, 83 predicted proteins | sample LakKiv1m_FD_114537 | JGI IMG/M metagenome (GOLD analysis project Ga0172375, IMG submission 114537) | Freshwater microbial communities from Kabuno Bay, South-Kivu, Congo - kab_092012_11.1m | ecosystem: Environmental > Aquatic > Freshwater > Lake | place: Democratic Republic of the Congo... | reverse complement strand
TATAATTGCATTATTTGAAAAAACCGTAACAAATTTTGGTTCTGGAGCTAAAATTGATGCTCCAAAGGAATTTCTTGGCAAGAAAGTTTATGTGTTAATTAGGAAGTAATTTTACACATAGCCAAGTCAACAGAAAGATTTATATACTATAGCAACCATAGTTGTTATAGGAGCTATAGAATATGGTAACTACAACAATACAAATAAGCAAAGAAACAAAGGAAAAAATATCTTCATTCGGGGCAAAGGGTGAGAGTTATGATGAAATTATAAAAAAGATTTATTCTTTTGCAGTAAAAGAACAGTTAAGAAGGTTTTTGATGAGCAGCGATGGTTTCATCCCAATAGAAGAAGCTATTAAAGAGGCTGAAAAAAGATGGCCAAAGTCGAAATAGCTGAAGATTTGAAAAACGAAATCTTGAAGAGTTTTAAAGAAGAATCAAAAGAGATTTTCAGGTTAATGTATTCCTTGCAAGATAACCCTCACAAAGGCAAAGAACTTGGAAATGCCGCAGGCATTGTTATTAAGGAAATCAAATATAAAAATTATAGGTTTTATTTTATAACAGATGGGTTTAAACTGAGAATAATTGATGCTTCCAAATTAGCTGACTTACTAATTAGGTTTGTAAGAATGTCTGACAAGAAAGACCAGCAAAAAACTATAAATGAAATCAAAGATGTTCTAAGAAAAGTCGGAGATGAGGGGTTTGAATTTTAATTCTTCAAAGCATCAACAATCGCCTTGCTTATATCAATCTTAGCAAACTTGTTTGGAATTGTGTTTGTTGTTATTAATTTTGCGTGTTTTGTAATAAGCTTTGCTGCGTTTCCCGCGAGTATGCCGTGAATGCCTATGCAGTAAAGCTTCTTTGCTCCCTGCTTTCTTGCCATTTCTATGGCTCCAAGAAGAGTTCTGCCAGTGCTGATTATATCATCAATTATTATATAATTTGCATACGGATATAGCTTTACAGCTTTTTGCTTAATTTTTTTGTCTCCGTATCTGTGCTTGCTTAAAATTACAACTTTCTTTTTTAGCTTTTTAGCAATCACGCCTGACCATTGCGCGCTCTCGCTGTCAGGGCCAATAATTTCAAAATCTTTCTTGAATTTCTTTTTAATAAAATCAGCAACAATATCATCAACAGAAATGCTCCTTGCTTTTGATGATAATTCTCTGAGTGATTTTATCCTGTGCAAGTGGGGGTCTATTGCTATTATTTCATCAAACTCATTGAATAATTTTAATATGTGCCTTGATGAAAAACAATCGTATTTCTCAAAATGGATGTCCTGCCTCATATACGGAAGATATGCTGCTACTAATGTAACTTTTTTTGCTCCATAATCTTTTGCAATTCCACCGGCTAAAACAGTCTCTATTATTTTTTCATCAGGGTCTTTTGTCATAGAATTAATAATAACTATGTTTTTGTGATTTGGATTCTTTTTTAATTTTAAATGAAACTCGCTGTCTGGAAAATCCCTCACATTTATTTTAGTGTATTCGGCTTTTAATGCCCTTGCAACTTTCTTGCCTATTTCTTTCACCTCTGGGAATGCTGCGATTATCATTTTCTTTTGCTCTTTTTAACCTCTTTGTTTAATTAATCTGATATCATAACCAAAGATTTATATTATTTAAATTGTTTGATAATTTGATAGGGGAATGCGACCCGACGAAAGCCATATCTTGTTATGGGAGTAGGATAGACGGACGCTCTTACCCTATTGCCTCAAAGCTGTATCTTAATGCTAAAGCAGATAATAAAAAGCTATCAATAGCTTTTTATACATAAAAATCATTAATCTGCAGAGGTAAATTATCATATAATAAAAGAGGAAAATGAAAATAGCATTCTTTGAGATAGAGAGCTGGGAAATACCTGTTTTAAGGGACAAGTTAAGAGGGTTTGACTTGACGTTTTACAAGGAAGAACTGGCAGTAAGCAATGCCGATAAGGCTGCTGGGGCAGATGCAATTTCAATATTTATTTATTCAAAAATAACAAAAGAATTGCTGGCAAAACTGCCAAATCTAAAATTCATTACGACAAGAAGCATGGGATTTGACCACATTGATTTAAATGAGTGCAAGAAAAGAGGAATAAAAGTTGCAACAGCACCACATTATGGGAATAATTCTGTTGCGGAGCATGCAATGGGGCTGATGCTTTCTATATCAAGAAATATACACAAGGCATATTTCAGAACAGCAAACAGGATTTACTCAATTGAGGGATTAATGGGATTTGATTTGAAAGGAAAGACTATCGGAGTGATAGGAACGGGCAGGATTGGGAGCCATGTCGTCAGAATGGCTTCTGGATTTGAAATGAGTATAATTGCATATGACATTTATCCAAATAAAGAGCTGAAAAATATGTGCAAATATGTTTCTTTGAATGAATTGCTCAAGAAATCAGATATTATAAGCGTGCATGTTCCTTATTGCCCTGAGAATTATCATTTAATCGGCACGGCACAATTTGCAAAAATGAAAAATGGAGCTATTTTAATAAATACTGCAAGAGGGCCAATTGTGGATACTGCTGCAATGCTCAAAGCATTGAAGTCGGGAAAGCTTGCTGGAATTGGAATAGATGTTTTGGAGGGCGAGGAGTTGATTAAAGAGGAGAGAGAGCTAATACATGATGCCAAAAAATTAGATTTGAAGAAAATGAGGCAGCTGGCTCTGGACCATGAGTTGCTGCATAATGAAAAAGTTGTATTCACACCGCACATAGCATTCTATTCAAAAGAAGCCCTTATGAGAATTCTTGAAGTTACCTCTGAAAATTTGACAGCATTCGGCAAAAATAAACCCCTAAATCTAATTGCTTAGCACAAATCGAAAGGTATATAAACTTATATAATGTATATATTTATATAACTAAGATGGACATGAAAAAAATATTGCATTATCCAAGGTTAGATAGTGTACTAATGGTAGAAAAATTAATCTTTGATACTAGCGGGGAGTTTACTAAAAAGCAAATATGGGATCGATTGCCAAAAAAAATGATGTATCAAACATTTTCTGTAATCATAGATTATTTACTTTATTCCGGGAAGATAGCAGTTGATAGAGAAGGGAAAATAGCGTGGATATGGAATCCTAAGATGGTTAGAAAATACTTAGCAAAACCAGAACTAGAATGGAAATAAAATCAAGAGTATTCTTTGCTGAAAAAGAGATCGAAAAGAGTTTTAAAGAGCTGGAGCGCGGAAAAACCGAAGAGCGAGAACTTTTTAAGTATATAAAACAAGCATTGGATAATTTAAAACAAAATGCTTGGGCAGGGATTCAGATACCAAAAAAATTAATTCCTCCAATTTATATGAAAAGATATTACGCACATAACCTTTGGAAATATGACTTGCCTCAAGGATGGAGATTGATTTATACGATAGGTAAAGAAGGAGTTGAAGTTGTGTCTTTAATTTTAGAATGGATGGATCATAAAGAATATGAAAGGAGATTTAACTATTGAGATGTTTGACATAATAACGATTGGCTCTGCAACCATTGATGTTTTTGTAAAGACAAAGAATGAATTAAGAAAGCATGAGCTAACGGGGCACAATCATACAGATGTCTGCTATCATCTTGGAGAAAAGCTTTTGGTTGATGATTTGGAATTTAACAGCGGAGGAGGGGGTACAAATACCGCCGTTGCTTTTTCAAGATTAGGACTGAAAACAGGATATATCGGAGTTTTAGGACATGATAGTTATGCTGAAACAATTGTAAAAGAGCTTAAAAATGAAAATGTGGAATTTTTGGGTAAAATAAAACAAGGAAAAACTGGTTTTTCTGTTATACTCCCCGCTCCGCATGACAGAGTTGTTTTATCATATAAAGGGGTGAATAATGAACTTTCCTGGAACGACTTACATATTCCCTTAGAGACAAAATGGCTCTATATTTCCTCAATGCTGGGAAAAGGATTTAACACAATTGAGAAACTTTCCAGCTGGGCAAAAAGAAATGGGATAAATATTGCATTGAATATAAGCCAATACCTTGCAAATCAGGGGCTTCCAAAACTTAAAAGAATAATTTCAAATGCAGATATTTTTATTTTAAACAAAGAAGAGGCTTCTGCTTTAACTGGAAAAAAGCATGTTAAAGAAATGATAGAGGCATTGAACAACCATATTAATGGAATAACTGTGATAACTGATGGAACCAAGGCAATACATGCTTTATCTGGAGGAATGCATTATATGAAAGAGGTAAATGAAGTAAAAGTCGTTGATTCCACAGGAGCAGGAGATGCTTTTGCCTCCGGCTTTGTTTATGGAATTATAGAAGGGAAAGGAGTCGAGAAGGCATTGGATTACGGCTGCAGAGAGGCAAAGTCTGTTTTGAGTTCTATTGGCGCGAAGAATATTCTGCTAAGGCATTTGGGATAAACAAGGTTTAAATATATCCATATCCTCGCTAAATCATTAAAGACTAAAATGGCTAAAAAGAGGGTTGTTAAAAGAGCTAAAAAGAGTATTAGAACTGCTCCAAAAGAAGAGAAAAATTTTAAAGTGGCTATAAACGGGTTTGGGAGGATAGGAAAGCAGTTCTTTCTGGCTGCTATGAACCAGAATGTACCTTGGGAGTTTGTAATAAATGAGCTCGGAGACTTAAATTATGTTGTATATTCATTGAAATATGACTCTGTGCATGAAACACCCAAAGAAAAAGTGCTTCATGATGGGAAACATTTGTATTTTGGAGATAAAAAGATAAGAGTTTATAATGAAATTGACTCCGAAAAACTTCCATGGGATAAAGAGAAAGTTGATTTAGTGGTAGACTGCACTGGGCATTATACAGATGCTAAGGATGCAAGGAAGCACATAGATGTTGGAGCAAGAAAAGTGCTTATTTCTGCACCTGCAAAAGGAAATGATGTTACAATTGTTCCTGGAGTAAATGATTCTATGTTGAAAGAGGAGCACAAAATAGTTTCGGCGGGAAGCTGTACTACTAACTGCGTTGCACCAATGGTTAAAATATTAAATGATGTACTAAAAATAAAGAGTGTGCAGTTTATAACAGCACATGCTTACACTGCTACGCAGAAATTGATAGACTCACAGGACAAAAAAGATTTTAGGAGGGGGAGAGCTGCTGCCTTAAATATGGCCCCAAGCACTTCAGGAGCTTCACAATCAGTAATAGAAGCTGTTCCTGAATTAAAAGGAAAGTTAGATGGATATGCTATAAGAGTTCCGGTTGCTGATGGGAGCATTGTCTCTGTTGTTGCAGAAGTTGAAAGAAAAACAAACACAAGAGAGGTAAATGAAATGTTCAAGAAAATGGCTGAGAAGCAGTATCAGAGCATTTTGAAATATACAAATGAGCAAATTGTCTCGTCGGATATAATTGGAAGCACTGCGTCATGCATATTTGACTCATCTCTTACATCTGTGAATGGTAACCTTGTCTCAATCACGGGTTGGTATGACAATGAAATGGGATATTCTTATAGACTTGTAGATGTTGCTAGGATGATGCTTGAGAAATAATTCTAAGCAAGATATTTTGTTAGTAGTTAAAAAACTTATGTGCTATCTGATAGGTTATAAACATCGAAAACATAAGTTTATAAATATGTTTATACATGTATAAACATGGAAAATGAGCTCATTAAACAGGCGTTCAGACTGGGAAACTCGGCAGGAGTTTTACTGCCAAGGGAATGGAAAGGCAGAAAAGTAGCTATAAAACTTGTTGAAAAATCAATTGCACAGGAGATATTTGAAATATTGGAAGAAAGAGATATGCTCGGAAATACAATTGGTGTCTTTTTGGCCGGAAGTTATGCGAGAGGAGAGGAGACAGAAACAAGCGACATAGATTTAATAGTTATAACAGATAATGTAAATAAGCAGATTAAAATTGGAAAATGTGAGATAATGCTTATTTCCAGAGATAAATTTGAGAAATCTTTTTCGAAGGGCAACCTTTACTTAGTTTCTTTAATATATGAAGCAAAAGCAATAATGAATAATGCTCTTTTGCAATTTTATAAGAACAAAATACCAAAAATATTAATAAAAAAACAAATAAATGAAATATTATCTGTGACAAAGATAAATGAGGGGATGATTAATATAGATGAAGAGTTAAATGAAAAAGTATTAGATGAAACTATTTATTCTCTGGTTCTGAGATTAAGAGAATTATATTTAATCGGGTGTTTAAAGAATAATAAAATTCCATCAAATAAGGAGTTTTTGGGTTTAATAAAAAAACTTGCCAGCGAAGAGGCATATAGTGCTTATTGCAGGGTCAAAAATAACCTGAAGACTAAAAAAATTATAACAACTGCAGAAGCAAAAGCAATAATTGGAGAAATAAAAAGGAGAGCAAAGCACATAAAAAATGGTTAAAAGAAGCAATAGAGCAAAAACAGCAATTGAAAGCCTGAAAAAACAGATAAACGAGCATTTTTTGAAGATTGAAGAAGATATAGCAAAAAATAACTCTGATTTGGGCAGATATCACATTAAAGAAGTGAATAAAAGCCTTATTACTGCACTGGAGAAAAAGATTAGTTTTCTTGGAATGAGTGATGAAGATTCCAAAACAATAATGGGGTTTAAGCGTCGTTTGGAGGAATATAAAAAGAAATTGGGGATTAGTGATTAAAAAATGAAACTGCAATCTTCAATCTGGGATAAAATATATGCATCTATGCTTGAATGGCATTATGAAACAAAAATTCCCGATGGGATTAAACTAAAGGGGAAAAGAGTTCTTGAGATAGGGGTTGGCACAGGAAAGACATTGAAAGCACTAATTGGAAAAAGAGCAAAGGAAATAATTGCAATTGATAATTCTAAAGAGGCAATAAAAAGGGCAAAAAAGATTAATCAAAAAGTTAAAGTTATGAATGCAGATGCTAAAAACATGCCTTTTGATGACAAAAGCTTTGATGTGATTGTATGTTATTATATGCTCAATAATATGCTTGCTGAAGATAGAGTTGAAGCTGTTGAAGAAATAATAAGAGTTCTCTCTGACAAAGGGGTTATTTTATTTGAGGATTTTGCAGTAGGAGATTTGAGAGAAAAAGGGAAACTAATAGAAAATAACACTATTCAAAGGAAAGATGGATTAATATGCCATTTTTTCACAAAAGAGGAAGTTGAAAACATGTTTGAAGGATTGAATATAAAGTTAAAGACAAAAGAATTTAAACCTTTTAGAGTATTAAAAGATAAGAGGAAGATAATCTCTGCGGTGATTAGACGTTAATTATGAGATAAGGGAAGCGAAAAGTTTAAATATATAAAAGTTATCATAATTGTGATAATTATTATCATCATGATGATGATAATGTTTTAAAATGGAATTAATAAATGCTATAAAAAAACCAGAATTGAGAAGAATATTTGGGGAGAAAGAATTGAAAATAATAGAAAAACAATTAATGGGCGTACAATTAATGCCTTCTGAAAGAACAAGACTTTCAAGAGATATAAGAAAAAAATTGGAAGCTGTGCAGTTGCTCTCTAACTTTGTCAATGAATTTAGATTAAAAAGAGGTATTTATTTGAGAAAATTGATAATTGAAGCAAAAGACGAAATAATAAAGCATCCTTTATTTCCAAGAGTTAGAAGAATAATTATTTTTGGCACTGCTGCAGAAAACAGATTAAGACTTGGTTCTGATATCGATATAGCAGTAGAATTTGATAAAATTAATAATAAAGAAGCATTTAAATTCAGATTGGATATTAAAAGTACTGTTGATAAAAAGCTGGATATTCAAGTTTATAATATCCTTCCAAAAGAGATAAAAGATGAAATTGACAAAAGAGGAAAAACAATTTTTGAAAAAAAGAATTGAAGGCAAAATAAAAGATATTGAAAAATATCTCGATAGCTTAAATAGTTTTAAGCCTGAAACTTTAGAAGAATATGAAAAAGATGAAGAAGCAAGATGGGCTTGTGAAAGAGCCTGCGAGAGAATAGCTGAGGCAATAATAGATTTGGCTATTTTTATTATTAGGTATAAAGAAATAATCTATAACGATGAGGATGAAAAGGCATTTGGTGTTTTATTAAAAAATAATATTATAAATGATAATTTATATAAAAGGTTGCATAATTTAAAAGGAATGAGGGATCACATTGCACACAGATATGGAGAAATTGATAATGAGATTGTTTTTGAGGCAATAAATGAAGAAATAGAAAAAGATGTTGACGAATTTCTTGAGATAGCTAAGGAGATAATAAGATGATAAAAAGAATGGGGGATTTTAATTTTAAAGATAAACTAGTCTTACTTAGAGTTGATATCAATAGCCCTGTTGTAAATAAAAAAATAATTGATAATCCAAGATTGAAGGAGGCGGCTGCTACTATAAAATATCTCATTGATAACAAAGCCAAAGTTGTTATTCTTGCGCACCAGGGAAGAAAGAGAGACTCTGATTTCCTGGATTTGAGACAGCATGCTGAACTGCTTTCAAAACATTCAGGAAAAGAAGTAAGATATGTTGATGGTTTGTTTGAAGATTCTGCGCTGGAAAAAATAGACAAACTTGAATTTGGACAGGCATTACTTATGAAAAATACAAGAGTATATGATGATGAAACAAAAATGGAGAAAAGCAGGTTTTACTCATTCTCTGACTTATTTGATATATATGTAAATGATGCTTTTTCTGTATGCCACAGAAATCAGGGAAGCATAGTCATACCTCCAAAGGAGATTCCATCATGCGTTGGATTAAACATGGAAAAAGAACTGAATGTATTGAGCAGGTTTGATTTGGATAAAAAAGAAAAAGTGGTTTATCTTGTAGGGGGGGCAAAAATAGAAGATTATTTCCCGGTTTTTAATGTTCTTAAAAATAAAGAGGCAAAAGTGCTTGCCTCGGGAATATTGGCTAACTTAATTTTAGTTTCCATAGGCAAAGATTTGGGATATGAAAATAAATGGCTTGATGAAAAAAATTATCTTTCTTTTGAGGACAAATTAAAAGAAATACATGAGGAGCATAAATCACAGCTAATGCTTCCTATTGATTTTGCAATTGATAAAGACTGCAGAAAGGAAATCTCATTGAATGATATGCCAACAGACAGGAAAATATGGGATGTCGGGCATAAAACAGTTGAATTATACAAAAAGGAAATAGAAAAAGCAAAAATAATATTCATGAAGGGGCCTCTTGGATATTCTGAAATTGAGAAATTCAGCTATGGAACAGTTGAAATATTAAAATTGATATCTAAATTAACTAAAGAAGGAAAATGCTTCAGTCTTCTTGGAGGAGGGCATTTAAGCACGGCAATAGATGAATATAAAATTCCTAATAATTTTTCGCATATTTCTACCTCTGGAGGAGCTTTGATTGCCTATATTTCCGGGGAAAAGCTGCCGGGAATTGAGGCTTTGGAGAAAAGTGGAAGATAGTAATGAGTTAAAAGTAAAAAATGATTAGCTTATACACTGACTTGAATGATTGAACATTAGATAATGAATTTGTTTCGGTAAATCTTAGATATGCCCCTGATAAAAGTAAAACGGGGCTGAAAATCGCCTTTTAAGGCTTATGGATTAATTTTCTGGATTTTTCTTTCCAAACTGACTAATATACCCTTTTCTTGAATATATTAAATAAATATGGGCTTACTTTAAGCTTGGGAGGTAAACAAGAAAAGTAAAATCAACCTTTTTTGCAGGGGCCAGAGATTTGCTGGCCTTTTTTTATTTTCTAATACAAAGATGTTATCTTATGCACTAAAATTAATATATATTTAATTATAACCAATAGAACTGATGGACATTAGATAATATTTATCTGTCTCTTGCTCAGGCTTCTTGCAACTCTTTAAGGGCTTGTTTGGGATTGCTGCTATCGGAGATGAAGGAACCGGAATTGAAAATTGTTGCTCCCGTATCTTTAAGTTTTTTTATTGTTTCTAAATTTACTCCGCCATCTATTTGGATTAGAACGGTTCTGTTGAATCTTCTTATATCTTTTATTTTGCTAAATACTTCCGAATCTAATGCCTGATGCTCTGCGCCCGGATGAACCCCCATTAGTAAAACTCCATCAATAGAGTTTAACATGGGAACTATTTTAGAGGCATGTGTTTCGGGATTTAATGCCATGAAAACTTTCATCCTAAGAGATTTTATTTTATTTATGACAGTAAGGCATTTATTCCTGTCCTTGACTGCTTCATAATGGAATATTATTTTCTTAAACCCATGTTTTTTTGCTTCGTCGATGTATCTTCCCGGATTTATAGCCATTAAATGAAGCTCAAAATTGTTTTTGTATTTTTTTAAATTTGAAATCTGCTTGAGAAGAATTGATTCACTTCTGACAAAATAGCCATCCATAAAATCTATCTGGATGTCCTTTGATACTTTTAGTAATTTTTTTAATCTTTCGTCAAACTGCTTCTTGTTTTTTGAGAAAACTGTTGGGATAATTTGGTTCATCTTTTTCTATATCCAAAAATTTTATTGTAAGATGGATGATCGGCTATATTCAATATGAAAACTAAAATGTCTACTCTGCTTCCTTCTATAGTATAAAGCATTCTCCAATAATTTGATAGTTCTGCTCGATAAAGGTTCTTTATTCCAATAGATCTAAACTCATTAGGAATAAGTTCTTTCTTAATAGGGTCGCCGTATTGAGGATTCTCTTTAAGAATACTTATAATTCTCTCAACAGATGCAATTATCTGTTGTGATTCTTTGCCTCCTCTTTTTTTTAATTCCATAAAACTTTCTTGTGCCTGTCCTTTTAAAAAAACTCTTACCTCTTTTCCTAAAAACATATTATACCTCTAAACTGCCCTGAAGCATTTTTTTCAAATGTTCTGGCTCAGAATATATCCATTGAATTCCTTTCGGTCCATAAATTATCTTTCCGCTTCTCCAAAGATATTCTAAAATTATAACTAGTGTTTGGTGCATTACTTGTCTTGGCAATTTCTTTTTTATTTCTGAAATCTTTAATGGCAGATCAGAGTGCTCTCTCAGAAAATCTTCTACCATAAGCACAGTGCTTAAATTCGGATATCTTTCATATTTCTTTATGCTCATCATGTATCAATTGATACTTTTTAGGTATATAAATGTTTAGATTAATTACGAATCAAAGAAGATTATCTTTCGTATTTTGATATCTTCGTTAATCTTCTTATGTGTCTTTGTCCGTGGCTGAAATCTGTGCTTAGCCATATTTTGATTAATTTTATGGATTTCCATGAAAATAATCTTTTTCTTGCTCTTAGGCAAGCAATGCTTGCATCGTTATGCTGGCGGGACATTATTGCAGAATATTTGTCATATATTGTTGCTGCTCTGATACCTTTTACTTTGTTTGCCGCGATGCACATCCCGACTCCCGCGCCGCAGACAAGAATTCCACGTGAATCTTTGTTTTTTGCAACTTTCTCAGCAACTTTAAATGCAATATCAGGATAATCATCCCCTTCCCTGAAAAAAGGAGAGACATCAAGATAAGATATTTCTTTTTTATCCAGGAATTTCTTTATTTTTTCCTTTAATTTGAAACCGGCATGATCTGCTCCTATGTAAATCCTCACTTTTTCCATTTTTATTTAATGCTTTTAAAGGTTATAAAGATTGGGGTTTTGTTTAATATCAAAACAATATTATCTTATAGAGCATCTATCTTGCTCAACAATTAATTTAAGGTATTAAATAGTTTATCTGTTAAAACAAACCAGCGACTTCTTTCAAAAAGTGAGAAGGGTTTTGGGAATTGGCTACTACAGAGGATACAAGTACGCCTTTGCAGCCAAGAAGAAGGGCTTGCGCAACATCTTCGGGAGTAGAGATGCCGGCGCCACATAGAGGAACAATCTCTGTGCCTTTCAAAAGCTCAACAAACTTTTTTACAGATGTGGTTTTAACTTTTGTGATTGATTTTCCTGAGGCAATTAATTTAGGGTCCTCAAAAGCGATTGCATAGGGAGAAAATCTTTTTATTTTCCCTGCTTCTTTTAGAGTTGAGGCGCAAATAATTAATTTTAATCCTATTTCATTACAGCGCTCTATTATTTTTTTTATTGTTGAAAAGGCGATCTTGTTTTCAGAATGATTTAATAGAGAGCCTTCTGCGCCTGTTGCAAGAATCTGCTCTGGAATTAATTTCCCGGTTCCCCTGCCTCTTTCAGGAAGGTCTATTGTTTGTGCATAAACTGGCATTGCAACTTCCTTTGAAATTTCCCTTAATTCTGTTGAAGGAACTGCAACAACTGCTTTATTGCAATAAATGTCAATTGTCCTGACTAAATCAAGCACCTCTTTCCCAACCTTGTAATTCTTAAAATTAATAACTATCATCTTTTTTTAAAGGGAATTTTGTTAAAAAGAACAGGATTTTAGGGGTTATTAATTTATTGGTTTTGTATAATGAGGAGTATGAGATATAAAAGTATTATCTAATACGACAACCTACTCGGTTATGATAACAGCAAGAGAGGATATTATTCTCGCCTTGATTGATTGTGATGGTGGATGTTAATGATAAACTAGTGATTAGAAAGATATTATCTTATTTCTAATATTTATTGATTATGATAAGATAATGTTAGTTATATGGGTTGCAGATTATATTTATACTGTTCGATTATAATGATGATTTTGTGGATTGCGGGATAGATAATAATGTCAGGGATTTACGAAAAGAATCTTCTTGACTTGTTTTGTCAGTCCAATCGGATTATGATGCTGCCAGATATTCCTGCCAACTGCCAAGCCGCATGCTCCCGATTCTGCTATTAATTTAACTTCTTCAAGAAACTGGTTTATAGTTGTTTTCTCTCCTCCCGCAAATACAACCTTACATCTTCCTGCGGATTTTACAGCCCATTTTAAGTCTTTGAGATTATTTGTGGGTTTTAATTTGACAAAATCAGCGCCTATTTCCAACGCAACTCTGGCTGAATAGGCAAGGAGCTCTGATTCTGATTTGTGCGTTATTGATTTTCCTCTGGGATATATCCATGCAATGACTGGAAGGTTTTTTTCGTGTGCTTCTTTTTCTATTTTTTCAAATTCTTCAAACATAAGAGATTCAAATTCGCTTCCTATGTAAATTGTATAGCCAACTGCAGAGGCATTGAGGGAAATGGCTTCATCAACTGTGCATAATTGCCTTGATATGGGCTCTCCATCATAAAGATTAGTCTTGCCGTTTAGTTTGATGATGATGGGAATTTTTGATTTTATTAATTCTTTTTTATATTTTTCGGCTATTCCTTTCTGGACAATTATTCCAGTGTATTTGCCGTCTTTTGCTATGTCTATTATATATTTTGGGTCGGCATTTTCAGAATTAAATTCAATTGGGCCGTGTTCAAGTCCCTGATCGTAAGCGAGAAAAAGAGCTTTTTCTTTGTTTAAGAGTTTTGATATAGTGCCGTTTAGATTGCCTCTTTCCATTTTTATATTAAATAAAAAAGGATTAAATATCTTTGCAAAAGACAGGATTTTAGGGGTTATTAATTTATTGGTTCTGCAGAACCAATAAATTATAGATTAAGGAAAAGAGTGTTTACTTAAGGTGTTAGCTGATACAACTAATCAATGAGATTTATGAATTATTGGGTATATGCAAGTGTTAAAACCTTGCCGATTAAACAATACCTTTATCAATAATGTAATTGGCTGATAATGGTAACTCTAAGAAATATATCTCCTGCTAGTTGACATCTTGGAAAGATATAAAAAGAAGAAGCATATATGAAAATTATGGATGAGATAACTATTAGTGAATGGGGTGATTTTCTTAAGAGAGATTATGTTCCTGAAGTGTCTAAAGCATTTCTAAGAAAATATGATTACGCTGATAGAAATAAGAAGATAACCTATCAGCAGGGTATGAGTGATTTAGCCTCAATATTGAATCAGTTAGGGCATAACGGCAGAGCGCAAGCTGTGAAGATGGGCTGAAAAATTATGCAAAAGGTATTTAAGTGTAGATTGGTAGAATAGGATGAGGATAAAAAAGATGCTAGAGATGCTAATAAATCCAAGAAAAGCTGAAAGGCGCCCTTGGGAACTGTTTTTTGTCGGGCTTGTTTATGCCTCACTGTCCATTTTGATTGTAGATAAGTTTTTTTTGTCTGATGCTGTGCTTAAAGAGGCTTCGGGAATATTGGTTGTTACATTTACTGTTATGTTCTCTTTGCCATTTATGTTTTACACAATAAAATTTGAGGAAAATAAAATAGAGGAAAGAGCAGGTATTTTTTACCTGCTTAAGGAGCATAAAAAGGCAATATATGCATTTATGTGGCTGTTTCTGGGGTTTATAGTAGCTTTTTCATTTTGGCACATGTTTCTATCGCATTCTTTATTTAATTTTCAGATAAGAACATACTGCCAGATAAACAGGCCGAGCAGTTTTACAGAATGCGTCCAGCAGTATTCTGGAAAAATAGTTGCGACTGGAAGTGCCGCAACGATGAGCGGGGGATTGACAAAATTTTGGAGCATATTGGGAAATAATGCGACTGTTCTTGTGTTTACTCTTATTTTTTCATTGATATTTGGTGCTGGAGCAATATTTGTACTGGCATGGAATGCTTCTGTTATCGCAGCTGCAATAGACATATTTACAAAATCTTCATTATCTGCACTGCCTCTTGGACTTATGAGATATATGATTCACGGAGTTCCTGAAATAGCTGCATATTTTATTGTTGCCTTAGCTGGGGGAATTGTCTCCACAGCATTCATAAAACATGAATATGGGACGGAAAAATTTTGGGATATAATGCAGGATGCTCTTAATTTGGTTGTTGTAGCGATAATTGTTTTGGCAGCTGCAGCTCTCACAGAGGTATATGTTACCCCATTGCTGTTTTAGCATCATCATTTATCAATACAAACAAAGTTGAATATATTCAACTTTGTTAAGATTTATATACGTATTTTTACCTAAAATATTGTTAAAATGGATGAAGAAAAAATAATAGAAGAGAGAAAAGAGAAACTGCTGAAATTTGCCAAGCAAAAATATGACTGGCTGATTTATGCCGGGCTTGCATCGGTTGTTTGGCTAGCTGTTTTTATCAGAACAAGGAATATTTCACGTTTGAGAGATATAACGACTGGCGGATGGACTCTCGGTCCTGACTTGGACCCATTCTTATTTTTAAGATGGGCAAAATACATTGTTCAGCATGGAAGCTTATTTTTGATTGATAAAATGAGATATGTTCCTCTCGGATTTAACACTGGAAATGAAGTTTTGCTGCATCCTTATTTGATTGCATGGTTCCATAAGATTGCAGTTTTGTTTGGCTCAGCTTCCGTGGATCAGTCGGCCGCGATTTATCCAGTATTCATGTTTGCATTGACGGTAATTGCTTTCTTTTTCTTTGTAAGAGAAATATTCAAAGAGAGCCAGGGGAATGTCAGAGCAGGCATAATTGCATTGATTTCATCCATATTCCTCAGTGTTGCGCCTGCGCTGCTGCAGAGAACCATAGCTGGAATTCCTGAAAAAGAGTCTTCCGGATTTTTCTTTCTATTCTTCACATTTTATTTATTTTTGAAGGCCTGGAACTCAAAAGAAATGAAATGGCAGATTCCATTTGCAATTCTTGCAGGACTTTCAACGGCAGGAATGGCTTTTGTATGGGGGGGCTTTATTTATGTCCCCGTGACATTTGCAATTACTTCTTTGGCGGCATTGCTCATTGGACAGATAGACAAAAATAAAATTTACGTTATCGGATTCTGGCTTGTTGTTTTCTTCCTGACATGCGGGCTGCTCTCTGCAAGGTATTCCCTGTCAAACCTGCTTAACTCAACCACTACATTAATGCCTTTGGCTGTTCTGGGAGTGATTATAGTTGATTATTTAATTTATAATACAAGATTAAAAAGATTTGTTGAGAATGAGAAATTTGCAAGGGTGCCAAGAATTGTGGTTTCGCTTTGCCTGTCATTGCTTATTGGACTTATAATTGTGAGCATAGTATTCGGTCCAAGATATGTCATTGACAAAGCTAAAGATGTCGTAAATCTGATGGTGACTCCTGTAAGCGACAGAATAAGCGTGACTGTCGCTGAAAACAGACAGCCGTATTTCTCAGAATGGGCTGGCTATTTTGGCCCATCCATAAAAGGAATACCTCTCTTTTTCTGGCTGTTTGTAATTGGCTCCGCTTACCTGTATAATCACATGCTTAAAGTTTTTGGAAAAAAAGAGAAATTATATCTTACCGTAAGCTATATTTTCTTCTTAGTGGCAATAATATTCAGCAGGTATTCATCTGATAAAACCTTAAACGGGACTAATTTTGCAAGCATCGGGCTTTATGTTCTCGGAGTGCTGTGTTTGTTAGGAACGTTCGGATACTTTTATTATAAAATGTTTGAAAGAAAAGAAGAGGGGAGGCTAAAAGAAATCAATTTTGGGCTTTTGATGATATTCTGCCTGTTCTTCCTGAGCATAGTTTCCGCAAGAGGAGCAGTGAGGCTTATTATGATGCTTGTCCCGCCAGCGTCAATAATAGTGGCTTATTTTGTTGTTGGATTATTTAATGATGCCAGAAAAATGGAGAAATCCAGCATTAAATTATTTGCCATTGCAGCTGCTATTATTATAATAGTTTCAAGCAGTTTCTCAGCTTATTCATTTTACAGAGAAAGCTACAGCGAAGCAGGCGTATACGCGCCATATGCATACACCTTCCAGTGGCAGAAGGCAATGTCATGGATAAGGACGAACACTTCTCAAAGTGCTGTATTCGGACATTGGTGGGACTATGGATATTGGCTCCAGTCAATAGGAAACAGGGCAACAGTTCTTGATGGCGGGAACTCCATACCGTATTGGGATTATTTAATGGGGAGAACCATTACTTCTCCTGACAAATCGTTTGCATTAGATTTTCTATATGCGCATAACACAACGCACTTTTTGCTGGATTCGACAGATATTGGAAAGTATGGCGCATTCTCAAGCATTGGCAGCGATATAAACTACGACAGAAGAAGCAACATTCCTTCGCTCTTCAAAGAAAACAAGCAGACTCTTGAAAAAAAGAACTCAACATTATTCCTCTACAGCGGAGGATTTTCACTTGATGATGATATAGTTTATGAATATAATGGAACAAAAATATTCCTGCCAGCCGGAAGTGCAGGGATAGCTGGAATTATTATTGAGATAACAAAGGGCAATGAAATCAAACAGCCCGTTGCCATATTTGTCTATCAGGGCCAGAGACATGACATTCCATTAAGATATGTGTATTATAACGGAGAATTAAAAGATTTTGGAGATGGCGTAGAGGCGGGAATTTTCATATATTCTTATTTTGATGGAAGTGCAATAGACAAATCAGCAGCCATGCTTTATTTGTCAAAAAGAGTTGTAAATTCTTTATTTGCTAAATTATATTTGTACAATTCGAGAGATGACAATTTCAGGCTGGCGCATAGTGAGGACGATTTTGTAGTCGCATCTCTAAAAGAGCAGGGAGTGCTAAACTCCAATGAAGATTTTGTTTATTATCAGGGGTTAAGGGGGCCTATAAGAATATGGGAAATAAATTACCCGCAGGGAATGCAAATCAACAAAGAATATTTAAGCCCCGATGCTCCGGAATTTCTGAGCAAAGCATAAAATGACACTTTTAATAATACCAATTGCACTAAGTTTTCTTATCTGCTTATTTATGATTCCTTTTTGGATTAGAAAAGCAAATCAGATAAAATTAATCTGGCCAGATATGAATAAAGTTGGAGAAAAAAAAGTTTTTGGTTCTGGAGGGATTATTGCCGTGCTTGGATTTCTGATGGGCGTGCTTCTTTTCATCGCTTACAGGGTTTTTTATATTAAATCAAACAGCTTTATCCTGGAAATACTTGCGTTGCTTTCTGTTGTGCTGTGCCTTACTATGATTGGATTAATTGATGATTTGCTTGGCTGGCAGCATGGAGGGCTGTCTATAAAATCGCGCTTGATAATGGTTTTGATTGCTTCAATTCCATTAGTTGCAATAAATGCTGGAGATAGAATTGTCGGCTTGCCCTTTTTTGGAAATGTCAATCTCGGATTATTTTATCCGTTGCTATTAATTCCAATCGGTGTTGTTGGGGCTGCCACGACTTTTAATTTCCTGGCTGGGTTTAACGGACTCGAAGCAGGGCAGGGAGCAATAGTTCTGTCTGCAATGAGCATTGTTGCTTACTTTACAGGAAATTCATGGCTTAGCGCCATAGGATTATGCATGACTGCTTCCTTGCTTGCATTTCTTTTTTATAATTTTTATCCTGCGAAAGTTTTTCCAGGAGATTCCCTGACTTATTCTGTCGGCGGACTGATTGCAATAATGGCTATCCTTGGAAATTTTGAAAAAATTGCTGTTTTCTTCTTCTTGCCGTATATGGTGGAGATTGCATTGAAATTAAGGGGGAAATTAAAAATGTATTCATTCGGAAAGCCCGAAAAAGATGGTTCGCTCTCACTAAGATATGGCAAAATATATGGATTAACTCATTTATCAATCTTACTTTTGCAAAAAATGAAAATAAAGCCGACTGAGAAAAGAGTTGTATATTGCATATGGACTTTGCAGATAATTGTTATTTTGGCGGGATTTCTCATATTCAGAGGGCAGATATTCAAATAAAAAACAAAATGAAGATAAACAAAGTCTTTTTGGGCGGCAGCTTGGTTTTATTAATCACTTTTGGAATTTTTAACCTGATTAATTTTATTTTCCAGCTAAAAATGGCCAGGATGCTTTCCATAGCAGATTACGGCATTTTGGCAACCCTTCTTTCAATAATGTATTTTCTTGGAATATTCTCAGAATCAATACAGACAGTAATCACAAAATATTCTTCAGATATAAAAAACGGAATGCTGAAAAATTTATTTAACAAATCTGTCAAAAAAGGATTTAAAATATCTCTTGTTATATTTGCATTATATCTTGCAATCGCAGTTCCCGGGGCAATTTTGCTAAAAATATCATATCCCCTTCTTGCCTTGAATGGATTGATAATATTTACTTCATTTGCAATTCCTGTATCGAGGGGAATTTTGCAGGGCATGAGAAAATTCTCCGCTCTTGGAATAAATTTAATTATAGAGGCATTTGTAAAACTCTGTCTTGCTGTTGCTCTTGTATTCATCGGATGGAATGTTTACGGGCCGATAACAGCAACAATCATCGGAGCGATAGCTGCATTTTTCCTTTCAACTTTAAACCTGACAGGTGTGATGAAATCGGATGAAAAGGATGCAAAAATGATGGATATATGGGCTTATGCCAAGCCAGTTTTTGTTGCAATTTTTTCAATAACAATATTTTACAGTATGGATATCATAATCGCCAAGATTATATTTTCAGCGGAAATTACAGGGGTGTATTCAATTGCTTCCATGATTTCAAAAATAATATTTTGGGGAACGCAGCCAATAAGCAAGGCAATGTTTCCCCTCACGGCTACTGAAGAGGGCAAAAAAAAGAAAAAAGACAAAAAAGAAAATACATTCTTTAGCGCAATGCTCCTCTTAGGCGTTTTAATCATCATTGCCGTTATTATACTGTGGCTGTTTCCAGATTTTGTGATCAAGATTTATTCCGGAAAGATTCTTGATGGTGCAGGAACAGTTCTTTTGATAACCGGCATCTCTATGGGGCTTCTTTCTGTAGCCAATCTTAACATACTACACAAGCTTTCGCGGGGAAAAACAAACGGATATTGGTGCTTTTTGGCATTTGTATTAGTTGAAATTCTGCTTTTATTTTACTTTTCTGCAAATTTAGTCCAGTATTCTCTGGCGCTCTTAACCTCCTCGGCAGTTTTTCTCTGGGGCTCGATAATACTGCTAAATAAATGACTGTTGAAATATAGGGTATATTCTCGGTATACATTATCTTTTAAAAGGGTTATCATCTCTAAATTGCATGGCAGAAAAGGCAAAAATAGCGATTATTATGCCAGCATACAATGAAGAGAAAAGAATAGGAAATAGCCTGAAAATCTATTCGGATTTCTTTGAAATTAAGAGAAAAGAGAAAGAAATAGATTATGAAATAGCTGTTGTCATAAACAATACGAAGGACAGGACAAAAGAGATAGTAAAAGAATTTGCTAAAAAAAATAAAAACATAATTTACATGGATTTAATCAAGGGCGGAAAGGGATATGCCACTATTGAGGGATTTAAAGATGCGTTGAAAAGAAAAAATGATTTTATAGGGTTTGTTGATGCAGATGCATCAACACCTCCAGAGGCATTTTATTCCCTTATAAATAAAATAATTAATAATGGGCAGATTGGAGGAGTTATAGCGAGCAGATATATAAATGGTTCAAGATTGAGCCCGAAGCCTTCTTTAAGCAGAATAGTTGTTTCAAGAATTTTTAATGCGCTCATCAGGGCAGCATTGATGATGCCTTACAGGGACACTCAATGCGGGGCAAAATTATTTTCAAGAAACGCTATTGAGAATATGATTCCAAGACTAACAATGTCAAAATGGGCATTTGATGTTGATTTAATATATACGGCGAGAAAAGCAGGATTTGAAATAAAAGAAATTCCAACAATATGGGCTGACAAAGAATATTCAAAAATTAACTTCATGAAATCCGGGCCGTGGATGGCTCTTGGAATTATAAGGCTTAGATTATTAAACTCGCCATTTAAATCAGTAATGAGAATATATGACAAAATGCTCAATAAAATCTGGAGATTAAAATAAGATGAAAGTTAATGATATTAATTATTGCAAGGACAGATTAATTAATAAAAGTAAATTAAATTTATTTGGATATAATAATAGTTAATAACATGAAAATGAAAAAAATATCTTTTCTTGTTGCAGCGCATAATGAAGAGAAAATAATTGGAAAAACATTGGAAAATCTGATAAAAATACCCTATGATAATTATGAAATTATAATTGGATTGGATGGATGCACTGACAAAACAGAGGAAATTGTTAAATTGTTTTCAGAAAAAAGCAAGAAAATAAAATATTTTAAATTAAATCTAAGGCAGGGAAAAAACGCCGTTATAAACAGCATTATAAAAAAAGCAAGCGGAGAAATAATTATTGTGAATGATGCTGACTGGCTTTTTCAGGGGAGCAAGGAACAATTTGGCAGAATGATTCGGCTTTTTGACAATCCCGAGGTGGGGGGGATGTCAGAATCATTGCCTCTTGAATGGAATAAAGAAATAATGCAAAATTGCAACATTGGATTTAGGATGGTTGCATACAGCTCATATTTATGGTATGAATTTCAGAAAGAAAAATTCACAAAAAATGCAGATGGATTGAGTATTTTAAAAGAACCAGCATTATTTATTACAAATATATTCAGAAAAGAGATTTATGAGGACAATTCATCCCTTGCAGATGATTTTGAAAGAACAAGAGATATAATGAAAAAGGGGTTTTTTGTTATTATTGGTAAAGATGTTCCAAAAATGAATCCTATTTACAATAAAGTTGCCATAAAAGATTTGTTCAGGCAGAAAATAAGGACAGCCATGGCGAGAAACCAGCTAAAAGCAGAAGGGAATGTTGGGCAGGCATATTATTTATCCTCTGCGCTTTATATTCTTGGAAATTCATGGAAATTTGGGATAAATATTGGTATTATGATGCTATTCTGGGTTGTTATTACGTCTCTTGCGACAATCATAGCAAAATTTAAAAAACTAAATACTAAAGAAGGCTGGATGATGAGGATGGAGAGATAAAATGACAAATATAGATTATAACGAAAATGTGATTAATGAAAAAGACTATTATGAAAGTGAATTGATTAATAACAATTTAGATTTATTAGGATATGCTAATGGAGGTAATAGCTCAGACATACCAAGATGAAAATAGGAATAGTTTATGATTATCTGAGCGAAGTTGGCGGCGCAGAAAGAGTTATGGCAACACATGCAAAATGGCTTGCTAAGGCTGGGCACGATGTCAGTCTTTTGTTTAATTATGTCAATCCAAAAACAAAAGAATATGCTTTTCTTCAGGGACTTAACATAAAAGAAGTCTGCAGTTTTAAAAATGGAAGCGAGCCATTCAAAGTTTTTTCGGGACTTATAGGATTTAATAATCTTAATAAGGAAAAATATGATTTGATAATAGCTTACTCTTTTCCATCCATATTTACCACGAGAAAAATGAAATGCAAGAAGGCATTTTATTATCTTCCGATGGAATTTATTTATTTTCCACTGAAAAAAAGATGGGAATGGGCAAATGACGGGAAAAGAAAGGCAACTTTTTTTGCAAGCCTGATTTTGGCTCCTTTTCTGAAAATAATGGACAAAAAGTGGATAAAAAATAAACTTATTATTGCAAACAGCGATTTTACAAGAAGGGAAATCAAACAAAGATACAATATCAATTCATTTATTTCATATCCTCCTTTGAATAAAATATTTGAACCTTCCAAGAATGCTGGAAAAACTTTAAATAAGTATGGATTAAAAAGAAAATTTATACTCACTGCCGGAAGAATAGTTCCCGATAAAAAGCAAGATTGGCTTGTCGAAGTTTTTGCGAAATTAAATAAAAAGGATTTGGATTTTGTCATTGCCGGGCAGATTGAGGCAAGTTATAAAAATAAATTAACGGAAATCACTGAAAAATTTGGGGTTGGGGACAGATTAAAGCTGATAGGGCTTGTTGAACAGAAAGAACTTGTGGATTTATATTCAGAGGCGGAGGTTTTTGTTTTTGCTTCTGTTGAAGAGGCATTCGGGCTTGTTCCTATAGAGGCAATGGCTTGCGGCGCTCCTGTTGCTGCCTGGAATGACAATGCCGGACCAAATGAATATGTAATTAACGGCATAAACGGGTTTCTTGCAAAGCCGTACGATTTAAATGACTTTACCCTTAATGTTAAGAATATATTGGAAAATGGATTCAAAAAGAGAAATAATAAAAAGATAATTGAGAGCGTCAAGAAGTTTTCTGAAAATGAACAATACAGGAAATTTATAGAAGAAATTGAGAGATATGTGAAATAATTAATAGGGATTAACCATAATTATCTTATTAGATTTAATATTTTCTTCCAGAAAATATTAATATTTATCAGTTAATAGTTTTGATTAATATAATATCGCTTCTTATTTTATAATTAATCTTTTAACTTGTCTGAAAGAATATCTAAAATTCTTTCTGCTGCCTTTCCATCTCCGAATGGATTATCCCAATCGCTTAATGTTACATTTTTATTCATCATTTCCTTTGAAGCAAGAAGAATTTTACCGGGCTTCGTTCCTGCCAAAACATTCATCCCATATTCTATTGTTTCAGGCCTTTCTGTGTTGTCTCTGATTGTGACGCAGGGAACTTTAAAAACAAAGCATTCTTCCTGAACACCTCCTGAATCAGTTATGACTATTCTTGCGTTTTTTTCCAGATTTAAGAAATCCAGAAACCCGGCTGGCTCCGTAAGAAGCAGGCCTTTTGGAATCTCTATATTGCTTTCCTTTATCTTGGCAAGCGTTCTCGGATGAACTGGGAAAATCAAAGGCAGAGCAAACTCTTTGCATATTAATGAAAATCCTTCAAAAATATTTTTCAATTTTTCAGGCTTATCAACATTTTCAGCCCTATGGGTAGTTACTAAAATATAATTCTTAGAGCTTAATCCTATTTTTTCTAATATATTGCTTTTAGTTTTTGCTATTTCTATATTTTGATGCAATGCATCAACAATTGTGTTTCCCGTAAAGAAAATTCTGCTTGGCTCTTTTCCTTCCTGATGCAAATTCTTTAGAGCATCCGGGGTTGGAGTGAATAAATAATCAGATAAATGATCCACAATAACCCTGTTAATTTCCTCAAGCATCCCGGTGTCGTGGCTTCTTAATCCTGCTTCATGGTGCCCCAATTTTATATTCAGCTTTTTGGCTGCTAATGCTCCTGCCAAGACAGAAATAGTGTCTCCCTGCACTATGACACAGCTCGGCATCTCTTTTTCTAAGATTTTTTCCATTTCTTTTGTCATTATGCCAACCTGCTTTCTGTATGGCTGAGAGCCAACACCAAGATTGTATTTTGGATTTGGCAGTTCCAAATCAGAAAATATCTGCTCGTCAAGTTCTTTTGAATAGTGCTGTCCTGTATGCAATATGAAATAATCTATTTTTCTTTTTTCGCACTCCCTTATTATCGGAGCCATTTTTATTATCTCGGGGCGTGTGCCCAAAATTATTGCCAACTTCATGAATTGGGCAGAAAAGAGGCATATAAAAACTTTATTGAGTTGTAACAGTCATGTATTGTATCTGATAGATAACTAAAATTGGCTGAGTCTTTGCTGTATCTGCATAATATACCTGCACAGGAGAAAGAATATTCTGATTTTCGCCTACCCATTCGTTCAACCAGACAGGATGAGCTTCAAAGGCTGATATTTCCAGGAATTTTGGCCGTTCCTTGTCTACAAAGGATAAAAAGTCAGATTTATTTATTTCAGAATAAATCAAGGATTCTCTTTCTGAGTAATACATTGTCTGAGTGTTGGAAATGGTAAATATTCTGTCTCCCCTGACAGACTGCCCTTTCATCCATAATGCCGCATCTTTTATCTGGACATAAGAATCTTTTTTGTTGTCTATTAATTGATTTGCATGAGTAAGCTGGAAATATCCTGAGATAACAACTAAAATTATTACTAATGCTATTGCTATTCCCTTGTTATATCTTTTAATAAAATCTTTTAATGATACCAATGCGCTGCCTATAAGAAGGAAAATAAATGGCAAACCTAAAAATACCCATCTGTCTTCTATGGCTCGTATGTAAAATATGTAAAATGCCCAAACAATAATTATCGAAATGATTGAGAATAATCCTGCATCGAAGCATTTTGACTTGTCTTTAATCAAGACATCCAAATAAAGAATAAATTTTAATGCAATGATTGCCCCCAGAATGAATAAAAAGATTGATAAATTGTCTGTCAAAAGATAGAAATATTTTATGCTTCCCCAGGCAAAAGGAGATGCATTTACGAGTGCATTTGAATATCCCCCCCTGAAGGCAGTGGCTGTGCCAAAAGTTATTTTGGACCAAATCATGTAAGGAACCAAAGTTAGAATGAACGAAAGGGCAAAAAGATAATAATCCTTATTTTTGAATGCGCTTATCCTATCCCTGACTAAAATAAAAACTGCAATTATTAATGGCACAAGAAGTCCTGAAACTTTGAACTGAAATCCCAAACAGGCAAATATTCCGGACCAGACAGCAAGCTTTGTCTTTGGAGATTTCCAATATTTCCAGATAAATAAAAATGAGAGAACAGAAAAACAGAGAGAAAAGAAATCTGGCTGTATTCTTGCTGTCCAGAAAAGCAAAGTCCATGAAACTGAAGTTAAAAATGCAGCTATAAGCCCGATTTTTTCATTATACATTTCTTTTCCAAGAAGATAAACAAATAAAACAAGAAGCACGGAGGGAAGCAGAACTAAGAACAATCTGATAAAGCTTTCTCCGAATCCCACCATAAAGGCAATCGCTGCAAGAAACTGGAACAATGGGGGTCTGTGCTCATTTAAAGTATAAGGTATGTGGAGCGCCCAGTGCTTTGCGGTTGATAGGTAATCCCCTTCATCATACCATAATGGCTGGGTGCTTGTATGGGAGTAATTGTAAATTCTGATGCCAAAAGCAAGAATCAGGATTAGAAGGAGAACTATGTTGTATGGGTTCTTCAACCATCTAAAAATTCTCTCTTTGTTCATTAATTCTTAAAATAAAAAGGGTTTATATTTTTATCTTTAAAGATCAAAATACGGATAATTATGTCCTGCACTTACTTCGTGCTTTCTATTCTTACCCAAATCTTTTTTAGACTCCTCTTTCTCACATTAACGTCAATAAATATTAATCCCCAAAGATAAAGTCTTGCCAGAATTAGCATTATAGTATAAAAAAATTCTTTGACTGTCGTTGGGTAGCTGAGAACTCGAAATATTCCAGTGCTTTCTGTAAAAAAAGAGCGCATTCTCTTTTTGCTTTTTACCATATAAGAAAGCTGATTGTATCCTCCAGCGCTTCTCTTCTTTTGTTTTATCCAGTCATTAAAATTATTAGGATATTTCACATAAACATCTGATTCCGGCGAATAGGCCGTCTTGTAGCCTTTCTCATAAATAAGGTGAGAAAGTACGGCGTCTTCGGACAGCGCTTCCTCGGGAATTTTTTTAACTATTCCTTTTCTTACGGCATAAAGATACCCAGAGCAAACAATCATCTCACCTCTTTTTACCCTGTCAATTCGGATATTATGCGCAGTGTCTGTTAGAATATGCGACCAGAATCCAAAAATTGTTTCTCTTGAATCCAGAGAGATGGGCATTCCGCTTGCAATTCCAACTTTTTTATCTTCAAATTTTTTTAGAATTTTCGAAATTGCCTCCTTGCCGATATAGACATCCCCATCCGTCATTACAATAATTCTCCCTTTGGCTCTTTTGAAAGCCAAATTCAATGCGGCTGGCTTGCCCTTGCCTGCGTCTTTAAGCAGTTTAATTTTTCTATTATTTTTAGCATAGTTCTCTGCTTCGCTCAATGTTTCTTTGTCCGGGGCAATTACGAGAATCTCATAATCTTCCCCCATCCTGTTTTTCATCACTTGCTCTATCGCCTTGCCAATTGTTCTGGGCTCTTTATAAGCTGTTATTACGATTGTTATCATCTTTTTTGGTCATTCCTTCCTAATTTCCCCGGATTCAGGGTATCTTTTACGATTTCCAGTATCAAACCATTAGCCTTTAAATTTGTATCTATTCTGTTTTTCTTATCTTACAAGTTTTTGGATTTTACCGTATTATTATTATTTTAATGTTTAACAAATTTTATTATCTTCTTGCCGTAATTTATTTTTAGCTTTTAACCTACTAGAATTTATTAAAGATGCCGAAACGCAAAGTATTAAAAGGGTTAAAAATAACATATGGAAAGATAAAATGGCTACAAAAGTTGCAATTGTGGGAACAGGATATGCTGCAAATAATATACATATTCCTGATTGGAGATATATTAAAGCAGATATAGTGGCTGTGTGCGACATAAATGAAAAAGCTGCAAAAAAAACAGCAGAACAGTGGGGAATTAAGAAAGTTTACACGGATTTTAATATTTTATTAAAAAATGAAAAAAAAGATGTTATCATAGATTTATGCACTCCTCCTTCGACACATGCTCCGATGGCTATTCAGGCGATGAATAATGGCTTTAATGTTGTGATAGAAAAACCAATGAGCCAGAGTATTGAAGATAACAAAAAAATACTGCAAGCTTATCAGAAAAATAAAGATAAAGTAAAACTTGCTGTCGTAAGAAACACACTTTTCAGCGCCCCGCTGCTAGCTGTAAGATCCAAATTGAAGAGAAATCGTGATGATGTTCTTGCTGTTGACATTAGGCTGTTGCATGAATCTAATGAGGCTATGATAGCGGATAAGAACCACTGGTGCCATTCCATGCCGGGCGGACGTTTTGGCGAGTGTTTAATTCATACAGTATATATTTTATGCGACCTTCTTGGAGAATATGACCTTAAAATAGAAAATATAACGACTGCGAAACGAGGCTCTTATGATTGGGTGAAATACGATGAACTTTTTGTTAATTTCTCAGCCAATGGCAAATTTGGGAGCATATACATTTCTTTCAATAGCCCAGTTGTTACATGGCCGCCATATGTTCAGGTTTATACCAAAAACGGCGTTTTAACATCTGGTGATATAAATAAAACAGCCAAGAAAAAGATAAGTCCTTTTAAGTTAGAACTCGCTAAAAAGTTTAATGATTTTCCCTTGCCGTCTCCGACAAAAGAATTTATTAAGGAAATAGCCTATCCTAGAAGGAAAAGAAGAGGCCAAAGCGTATTCTTTAGTCAGTTTGCCAGAAGTATAAGGGAGAATAAACCAATGTCATATACTCCAGAACATGCATTCAAGTCGGAAAAAATTTTCCTAGATGTATTAAAGAAGCTGCCGTAAATCAACTAATAGGGGTTTGCCTATTGAGTACTTATACAACCTTTTTGAATTTGCTTAAACAACCACCTTGTAAAAAAATACTCTCGATGATACAATATTCCCTTATTTATATCATAAAGTATATCTGCGATGATGTGAAATAACATCCCCAACAAAATGAAAAAAACATACTTAAAACATATGCTCAAAGCAAGAATAACGATAAAAAACTCTATAGTGTGAAATAAGTGAAGGGGTCCTTTTTTTCTTATCCCATTTAGACTTTCTAATCTGCCCAGTTCCTTTAATCTTTCGTAATGGTAAAGTGAATTTTTTATTCCGAACTCGCCTGTTTTAAATACTGCAGAAAAATAATGATCTGCGTCTAACAAAAAAGAAGAAATAAAAAACAAAAGTATAAAGATTAAATGCACCTTTCCGGACAGAAAAATAATAATTGATGCAATAAACCCTAAGATAATGTGCCATTTAGGACTCATTTATTGTTTTTTCAATTAATTTTATTAATTTATCCCAGGAATATATCTTAACGCTTTTTTTTGCTTGATTTGCAATTTTTGGTAGATTATGTGGCAATGTATGTTCTATTTTATTCGCTAATTGATTTGTATCCCCTCTTTTGAATAAAAAGCCATTCTGCCCGTCAGTTATTATTTCCTTTCCACCATCGGTATCTGAGGAGATTACTATTTTCCCGCGGGACATTGCCTCTATTAAAGAAATAGGCATGCCTTCTCTTTTTGATGGAAGAACAAAAATATGGCAGGAATCTATTTTTCTTATTTTTTCCCTGATATCATAGATTACAGGATTGACTGTTAATTTTACGCTGTGCATTTTTGCAAGATTTTTTAACTTATTGATGTAATCTTTGTTTCCGGGGCCTGTTAAATCCAATTCGCATTTTTTATTGATTTTTGAAAGGGCTAAAATCAGAGTTTCAAGACTTTTGATATGGTTTATTCTTCCAAAAAAGAGTATTTTATTTTTTTGCTCTTTTCCTTTCTTTGCAGAAAAGAATAATTCCGGGATTCCATTCGGAATCAAAAATATCTTTTCCTTTTTTGCCCCGAGATTGATCAAATACGGAATTTCCCACTGCGTTATTGCAATTATTTTATCAAATGAATTGAGAATTCTTCGCGCATATATTTTATCATAAATACTGACAATAAATTCAAGAAATTTATTTCTCAGCCCCCTTTCAACAAATGGAGCATGGGTGACAAGATAGATTTTTGCATTAATCTTTCTGGCAATTCTTATTGCTTTGTTCAGATACGGCTTCCTGTATCCATGGCAGATTATTATATCGGGCTTTAATTTCAAAGCTTCTTTTTCAAAATCAAAAAACAGAGCAAAACCCATTCTGTTTTTTACAGGAAATCTTTTTATTTTAATTCCTGAAATGATTTCTTCTTTTTTTGGATTAATTTTTTCATTTTCCAAATCAGAAGAAAAAACATAAACATCATTGTTTTTTGCAAGCTTTTTTGATTCCTCAAAAACACGAGTCCAGACTCCTGAAATTCCGGATGAAAAATTGCATATTTCAAGTATTTTTTTGTTCTTTAGCATTTTAATTTTTTGAAGTAAATCGTTATCCTATAAAACATCTTGTTTGATTATAAATCCTGCATCCTGACAAATTTATTTTTGCTGTTTAATTTTATGAACTTTTCTAATTTATTTATAATTTTATTATTATACTCGTAGCTATGCGAAAAGAAAACAAGAATTTTATCTTTTCTTATTAGGGCAGAAAACTGAGCCAGAATTTTAAAGATGAAAAATGGCAGTTTTCTTAGTGTAAACATGCTTATTGGAAGGATGAATGAAGAAGCTGGAATTTCTTTTATTTTTAATTTTTGGCTTTTTATTTTATTTTTAACAGTGCATTGATGAAGATATAAATTCAGTTTTTTTCTGAAAAATATTAATTGGGAAGGCGGAAACTGAACTATTGAAGAATCATATTTGAATGCTTTTTTATTTAATAGTTTTATTAGTCCAAAATCTGCTGAAAATTGCGGTGCCCTGACGCCTTTGGGGCTTATTTTCAGGTATTTTTTAAAGCAGGAGACTGCCTTGCTTATTTGCTCTTCTTTTTTATCATTGCTCATGCTGTCAAATCTCAGATGCCTGTATCCATGGAGAGAGATTTCCCAGCCTTTTTTCTGCAATTTTCTGAATAAATTTGGATATTTTTCAATGCAGTCGCATGTGACAAATAAAGTGGGCTTTATTTTGAATTTGTCAAAGAGAGATTCTGCTTTTTTCAAGCCAGAGAGCATAAGCTCATATTTTCCTGTTTTAAAATCAGGCTCAACATCCATTGTTATTGAAATTTTCATTTTATTTCCTTTGATTTTTTTACTAATATGTGAATGAAAAAGCCAAAATATTGGCTATTTATCCTATTTAAGAAATTATCTGCCCAGTTAAATATGTTTGCAACTCTTAAATGCGGCTCAACCCAGTATTTTTCAAGCTTAAAACCTGATTTATTAAGCAGATTAATTATTTCACTTTTTGTGAAACTTTTTTCATATCCCAAATCCCATTTTCCAATAAGCATTTTGATATTTTTTGTTATATGATTGAATGCAAACTTATTTGGAACGGTTATGTACGCTAATCCATTAAGTTTCATTATCCTGTTTAGCTCCATGAATGGTTTTATTGAATTGGGGGTATGCTCGAATACTCCGAGAGTAAAAACTTTTGTGAAAAAGTTTTTTGGATAGCCTGTTTTTGCCATGTCTGCAACTTTTAATTTTAGTCTTTTATCCCTGCATAATGAGACTGCGACTGGAGAAATATCCATTCCATAGCAGTCTGCCTTTGTCTTGTCTTTTATGTCTGAAAGATGCGCCCCGACTGCACAGCCAATATCGAGAACTTTGTCTTTTTTATTGATTTTCAGAATTTTTATTATTTTGTCTGCGTCAGAACCATGCTTGCCGTAATATTCTGCATCCTGATTTACCCTTTCCTCCCAATATTTTTCCCATCCATTTTCCAATTGCTTAAAAAGTTTCATGTTTAATATTTTGAATTGTAATATTCATTTATTTGCCTCGAGACGATATCAAGATTATAATTTTTGAATATTTTTTCTCTTGCTGCTCCGCCCATTTTATTTGCCATTTTTTTATTTTTCAGCAGATAAATTATCTTATTTACCATGTCTTTAGAGTTCTTTGGCTGTGCAAGAAGAATTTCCTTTTCATTTTTAAAAACTTTGTTCAATCCGTAGAGAGCTGATGCTATTACTGGCCTTCCTGATGCCAAACCTTCAAGCAAAGCAGGCCAGGGAAGAGCTTCCCAGACAGACGGATACACCAATATTTCAGAGGATGCAATTTCTTTAAACAGCTGCTTTCTGTCCAGAATAAATCCTTTCCAGATTATATTTTTATTTTTATGCTTTGATTTCAAATCTTCATATAAATCATTCTTTTTTGCAATAATTTCCAGTTTATAATCCGAAAATTGCCTTGAGACAATTTCAAATGCATCAAGAAGGTAAGAGATTCCTTTCTGCTCATGAATTCTTCCTGTAAAAGAAATTTTTTTCTCTATTTTTGGCTTTAAATTTTTATAAATGGAAATATCAACTCCATCGGGAATATTTCTCACATTTTTATGTATTTTTTTTAACAACTCTGTTTCATAAAATCCATGAGTGATTACTTTATCTGATTTTAACAAAGCCCATCTGAAGAAAAACCAGAGATATTTTTTGTCATAAAATTTGAATCCCTGAAAACCATGAACTGTAGTTATTATTTCGTATCTGCATTTTAGAATTGGGGCAAGAAAATAAAGAAGATTTTCATGTATATGGATGGCATCAAATTCTTTTTTGCAAAACAAAAGCTTAAGAGAATAAAGATAGCACATCAGTGCGAAGGAAATATTTCTTAAAAAAGAAGAGCCCTTTATCACCGGCAATTCTATTTTATTCCTGCATATGCTTCCTTTTTGAGTTAAAACAGCAGAATTTTTTATTCTCGAAGATATTTCATATATGTGCCTTTCACTGCCCCCTTCTTCAGGAGCAGTAATTCCCATCATCAAAACTTTTTTGTTTCTTGATTTCATTTTTATTATATAAATGGACATAGAATAGTTTTTAAACATACTTATCTTTTCTGAATGATGTCTTGGAAAGGCTTTAAAGATATTTGGGCCACGATAATTATTGATGTTACCAAATCAGAGGAGGAATTACTTAAGAATGCTGAGAGGAGCAGAAGAAAGAATATAAATAAAGCAAAAAATGAAGGTCTCTCATTTACCGAAGCATTTGATTCTGAATGGAGAGAGTGGTACCCAATTTATTGCAAAGTTTGGAGGGAAGGAGGAAATTCTCCTGTTTCCTTGGAGGAAATGCGAAAGCCAAACTATAAACTTTATCTTGCCAAAAAGAATGGGAAGATATTGGGCGGAGGGGTTTTCAAAGATGAGTCTGATAAAATAACATTTATGGCGTACGCTGCACTGATTGAATATCAAGATTTAAGAGTTAATGACTTCTTATATTGGAATTCGATCCTTTATGCAAAAAATACTGGTAAAAAATATGTTGATCTAGGTGGTTGGCAAATTAATGCAAGTGGGCATCTTGCCGGCGTAAATCGATTTAAGGAGATGTGGGGTGGCAAAATAAAGAAAGATTATATTTATTCATATAATCCTTTTTATGTTTTGGGAAGAAAAGCTATAAGAAACTCCAAATTTATGAGATGGATTTGGGATAGAATTAAAGGTAGGCCTCTGCAAAAAAAGAAAAATCTGGGTTAAATTAACAGAATTATTTTCTTCTATTTTTATGAAAATGGGCTTCTTGACCTCTTTTTCAATTGCGTTTGCCCATTCATTGCTTCGATATATATTTTCCATTGTTTTTGACTACTACTTCTTCATATATTTGGATATATCTTTTTACTAAATCTCGATAGTCATATTTCTCAGATTCTTTTCTTGCATTTTCCCCCATTTTTTTTATATTCCATTTTAATGAAGATTCTATTGCTTTCGCAAGATTCTCCGCCCTTTTAGTTTCATTAGAGAATGGCACAAGAATGCCAAAAGAGTTTTTTACTATATTTATTAAGCCACCACAATCGGAAGCAATAACTGCACAATTATGGGACATTGCTTCTATCAGAGTAGCTGGAAAACCCTCATACAAAGATGGAATAATAAAGATAGACCCTCTATTCAAAAGATCTTCCTTGGTCTTGCCTTGAACAAGACCTACAAATTTTATTTTAATATTTTTTAATTTTGAAGCTTTTTTATTTAATTTTTCAACATAGTCCCTATCTCCATCTCCAGCAATTGTGAATTCAAATACAGGTACTTTTTTATCTATAATTACGAGGGCATCAAGAAGATAATCAAGTCCCTTTTGTTCGCTAAGTCGTGAAAGTGAAAATAATATTGGCTTGCTTTTTGGTTTTGAATGTATTGAAAGAACATCTAATCCATTATCCATTAAAATAAACTTATTTTTTTCAGCAATTTTTGAATAATAGTCTTTTGTTTCTTGGTTCATACAAATAACTTTTTTTGCCCTTTTAATATTAAATCTCTCAATTAAGCCATAAATCCATATTCCTATGCCTGATAAATAGTTCTTTTTTCTTTTATAAAATTCTTTCATATATTCTGTATGAATCCCATGCTCTGTTATTATGAATGGTTTTCCGGTAATTGCAAATGGCAAAGATTCTGTTAGGGCTGTTTGGCAATGAATTATGTCGGGATTTATTTTTTTGATCAATCTGTATGAAGAAATCATAAAAGAGAACTCAAATGCTATTCTTCGCAGACCCTCGAATGGGACCTTCCAGAGTTTACCGCTGAATCTATTATGATTTATGCCAATATTATAATTTCTTGCACCTTCAACTCTGCTTATTTCTTCTGAAGATTCTGGCTTTGCAGAAATAACATAAACTTCGTTTCCTTCCCTTATTAGGGCTTTTGAAAGCTCTTTTATATAAGTAGTTCCTCCGCCCATCGTAAAAGGATAGGGCATCATCCTAACAAGGCATATTTTCATGTCTCTGCTGAGAAGAAATAATTTATATACCTTTTGTATATTCAGTATATATAAGATGGCAAATGTATCAGCAAGCATTATCATTCCTGCTTATAATGAGGAAAGGGATATTGGGAAGTGCCTTGATTCATTGGGAAAGCAGAGCTATAAAAATTATGAAATAATTGTAGTTGACGACGGCTCGAAAGATGCAACAAGAAAAATTATCGGAAAATTCAAAAAAGTAAAATTGATTGAAGGAGAGCATAAAGGGCCGGGATTCTCAAGAAATTTGGGAGCTAAAAAAGCAAAAGGAAAAATTCTTGTTTTTGTTGATGCAGATATGACTTTTGACAGGGATTATCTGAAAAATTTGATTAAACCTATAACTGACGGAAAGACAATTGGAACAGAAGAGGGAAGGCAGATTGCTTTAAATCAGGAAAATATATGGAGCAGGTGCTGGGGAACTCATTTTAAGGATTACAGCTATCAAAAAAGAGGATATGTTTTTAGGGCAATATTGAAAAAAGAGTTTATTAGAATGGGTGGATTTGACCCTAAATATGGCTACGGAGATGATGCCACTTTTTATTTCAAATATAAGTTGTATTCAACAAGAGTGCCAAATGCTGTCTGCTATCACAATAATCCAGAAACATTGAGAGAAACATTCAAGCAGAGCAAATGGATAGGGGCATCGATAAGAAATAAATTTGCAGAATCAAGAGGAATAAACTATCTGGCTCCGATTGCAATGATAATTGCCTCTCCTATTTCCATAATTGCTTTATCTGCAAGAAAGTGCGATAAAAACAAGAATTGGAGATTATTTTTTCCCTGGATGCTTATTTTTATGACTGTCAGATATTTTGGGAGTATTTCTGGACTGTTCAGAAAGATATATCTTGGAAAGAATGTGCGATAATACGCTTAACAATTTGAACAACAGCTAACGAAATCAATTATTTTTATCGCTTATCGTTAATCTATTTTGCAGATAGCTGATAATTATTCTGTATTAACTTGCATAATTAATGTTTATTGATTAAATTCTTATTAATTGATAGAAAGAAGCTTGTCTGCGGCGGCTATAACTTCCTTGACTGAGATGCCACCGAGGCAGGGAATATTTTCAGGGCATTCTATTTTTTTCATACTGTAAGAGCAGGGCCCGCTGTCAAATAATATTATATGCTTTTTGCTGTCTAATGGCCAGGCACCAACTATTTTAGGATACGATGGGCCCATTAATTCGACGATTGGAACTTCGACTTGATATGCAATATGAACTATGCTGGTATCTGTGGCTATAAGCGCTTTTGCCTTGCTTAACAAATATCCTGATTCCCTTATTTCAAAGCCACAGCAGCTAATCACTCCATGCTTTGATTTTTTGTTTATTTCATCTGCGAGGATTTTTTCTTTTTTGCTCCCTGTAATTAAAACCTTGTATCCTTTTTTGGAGAAATAATCTGCAACTTCTGCATATCTGTCCAAATACCATAAATGTGGGGGCCATTTACCCCTTTGCAAAGTATCAATAATAAATTTTCCTCCGGGATGAATTATAATAAATTTTTTTATTTTGTTCTTTTTTAAAAATTTATTGACTTTTAACTCATCATTTTTTGAGTAATGAAATATGAGTTGTTTTTTTGGAAATTTGAAGCCAAGAGATTCAAACATTCTGAAAGTCATGTCAACCATATGTGTTCTCCAGGGAATATAGGGCTTCCTGCTAATGAATAATTTTTGGTTGAAATTAAGAAGATCTCTGAAACTGTAATAAAAAATCATAACTCTGTATGGTATAAAAATAAAATCTCTTATTCTTAATTCATTTGAATTAACTATGAAAACTGCATTAAACTTTTCTTTTTTTATTTTTTCAAGAGTCTTTCTTCCCGCATATTCAATCATGTTTATTCCCGGAATATCTCCAAAGTTTTTGATTGTATTTTTATCTGCAAGAATTGAAACTCCGATATTTGGGCAGGTTTTCTTGAAGCAATTAATAACTCCGAGAAGGCAGAAATCGCCGCCTATGTTTCCAGCCTCCTCATTCACAAGCGCAATAAGAATTTTCTTTATATTTTTATTTTTCACAATTATAAATTTGCTTGGGTCAAAAACAAGCCAGAGAAAATAATCTATCAAGCCAGACATTCTCCTCAGAAGCTCTATTAATGCAGTGAATTTTCTTCTGAATATTCCAAGCTTCATTTTAATTTGATATTGCCTCGTCAAACACCCTTTTGAATTCCCTATTTCTTTTTTCTATATCATATCTCTGCAGAAATTCTTTTCTTGCGTTTTTGCCCATTTTTTCCAAGATTTTTGGATTTTCAATCAAGAATTCTACTTTTTTCACAAGTCGGTCTATCAGTTCTAGGTCATCAAGATTTTTTATTTCATTCATAAAAGCATCTGTTCTGATATACGGAGGATATTCTGGATTATTATATCCTTTTACTTTATCAGATCTCTGAACAATGAATCCATTATGTCCTTCTTGAATATAATCCTTTACGGCATAAGTGTTTAAAGCCAAGACGGGCAAGCCGACTGACATTGCTTCAATAAAAGCAGTTACAGAATAATTATGCCCTGGCATAAAGAGCAAATCTGAAGTTGTGTAAAGATTGATTATTTCTTCAAAAGAAATCTCTTTATCTATAAGGGTTAAATTTGGGATGGATGTTATTTCTTTTCTTAATTCTTCAGGAATTCTGCATCTTATTACAAATTCTACGTCTTTTCTTTTTGATAATTTTCTGAATGTTTTGACAACTTCCAATCCTCCTTTGATGTAAAAATCCTGAGGATTGTTTATTGAGCCCATGAATAATAATTTTATCTTGCTATTTCTTTTTTTATAGTCCTTTGGCTGACCGATTGGCTTCATCCCAGAATCAATCAAAATGATTTTATCACAGACTTCCCTGCAAAATATCTTATTCATAAAATCAATAGGCGTCTGATTTGTATAAATTATTTTCCTGCAATTTGGGGAGAGCAGTGCTTTTTCAATTCTATCCCTGTTTTTCATGAGAAGAGAATAATTATTTCCAGCTAAGCTTGTTGGATGATCAAACATATAAAGAATCCAGGGTTTTGGAGAATCATAAATTACTGATCCTGAAAAAACCAAGTCTGCTTCCGGCAAAATAGGAGTTTTTTTTGTCAATTCAAATATTGCCGTTGTTTTGAATACTTTTAGAAAAGCGTGATATAGCGGGCGGACAATTGTTCTCAGCCATTTTCTGTGAGTTGCTTTGTCTGCCAAATTATAGAGTGCTGCTGGTTTTGTGCCTATAAATGCGTATCCTTCGGGAGGAAAGTCTATAATTGTTTTATCTAGGCTGTATGGCTTTTCAATTGAAGGATAAAACTGGATTTTTCTGAAATTTTGCATTTAAAATAGCATCTATTCGACTTTTTAAAGATTGCTTAGCAATCTTTAATCCTCGCTTGCAAAGCATCGGATTTAAAACTTATTCTCTGAAATGACATAATCTTTAAAAGTGCATCGATCCCCTTGAGATTATGCTTAGCGGAAAGAGAGTCCTTGTTACTGGTGGAAGTGGGTTTATAGGGGTAAATTTAATTGAAAGATTAGTGCGAGATGGAGTTGAGGGAATTAATCTGGATGTTAAAGAAGCAGGAGGCGTGAGAAATATCCTTGCAGATTTAACAAAAACTGATTTTTCTTTTTTAGATAAAATTGAGATAGATTATGCTGTTCATCTTGCTGGTTTCAGCAGTCCCGCGCGCTCGGTAGATGAAGAGGAAACAATAAGATTAAACACTAACGCAACAGCAAATCTCTTTAGAAAATTGCATGAAAAGAAAACAGGAAAAGCTGTATTTTTTTCATCATATGTAGTTTATGAGCCATCTGAAACCCTCTTGGATGAAAATTCAGAAATTGCTGGAGAAATGGGATTTTATGCCAAATCAAAAATAATGGCTGAAAAACAGTGCATAGATTTAATTGAAAGAGGTTTTCCTTTAATAATTTTCAGGCTTGGAAATTCCTATGGCCCTCGTCAGCAATGGAAAAAAGAGCAGAAACCCACAATAATTCCAAGGCTTATCGGAGAAGCTTTGATTAACGGCGAGATAAAAGCATATTCTGGAAAATCGGAAAGAGATTATATCTATGTTTCCGACACTGTTGAGGGAATTATTCGGGCTCTTGAAAGCAGTTATAATGGAGTTTTGAATTTGGGAACAGGAATTGGCACATCTGTTGAACAAATTGCGCAAATAATAGGAAGAATGACAAATTCCAAGATTAGTTTTGGACATGATAGCGTTTTTAGGGATGACAAAATGGTGCTTGACATTGGTAAATTGGAAAAAACATTGAAATGGAAACCGGGAATAAGATTAGAAGAAGGGCTGGCAAAAACAATTGAATATTACAGGAAAGTGATGAAATGATAAATTTAATTGACTCTACTTTTTACAATGAAGAAGAAACAAAAAAGAAGCTTTGTGATTTTATAGTTAATTCAAAGAAATTAAGCATGGGGGAAAAGTGCAGAGAATTTGAAGAGGCTTTTTCAAAATATCAGGGGAGAAAATATTCTGTTTTATACAACAGCGGGAGCTCCGCGAATTTGGCGTTGATTCAGGCGCTGCTTAGTTCTGGAAAATTAAACAGAGGGGATAAGATTGGTTTTTCTGCGATTACCTGGGCTACAAATGTCATGCCTCTGATTCAGCTTGGATTAGAACCAATACCAATAGATGTTTCTCTTGAAAATATGAATGTCTGCTCTGAAAATTTGCTCAGAGTTTTGGAGAGGACTGAATTAAAAGCAGTTTTTATTACGAATCTCCTTGGCTTTTGCGGAGACATAGACAGAATAAAAAAAATATGCGAAGAAAGAGATATTATCTTGATTGAAGATAATTGTGAATCGCTTGGAAGCAAAATAAAGGGAATAAAATTGGGCAATTTCGGACTTGCGAGCACATTCTCATTTTTTGTCGGGCATCATATGTCAACAATAGAAGGGGGAATGGTATGCACGGATGACAAGGAATTTTATGACACTCTTGTAATGCTGCGCGCGCATGGATGGAGCCGGAATCTTGATGATAAAAAAAGAAAAGACTTGCTAAACCAAAATCGTGTCAGCGAATTTTATGATAGATACACTTTTTACATTGATGGATACAACTTAAGGCCGACAGAAATTACAGGCTTTCTTGGATTAGAGCAGTTAAAATACATAGATGAAATTATAAGAAAGAGAGAGGAGAATTTTAAAAGATTTCGGGAAATTGCCTCAAAAAATATTGACTTTATATCTCTAAAAACAAGCCACATGGAGCTCGTTTCTAACTTTGCTTATCCTCTTTTATTCATAAGCAGGCAGGCAATGGAAGAATACAAAAAGAGATTTTCGCAAAAAGCAGAAATAAGGCCTATTTTAAGCGGCTCTGTTGTTGAACAGCCATTTTTTATAAAATATATGAATGAAAAAGGGAGGTTTTATGAATGCCCTAATGCAAGCAAGATTCATTCGCAGGGATTTTATTTTGCAAATCATCCTGAATTCACAAATGAAGACATAAATACATTAACTAACTTATTAAGTGGAGAACAATCATATTTAAATGCCGATATTTCTTTGCATGCACCTGAAAAAGAAAAAATGAAAAAAGCATTTATCACAGGAGTGACTGGGCAGGATGGCTCTTATCTTGCAGAATTTTTATTGGAAAAGGGATACGAAGTGCATGGACTTGTAAGAAGGTCGAGCTCATTTAACAGGGACAGATTAAAAAAAATTTATCACGCCCTTACGTCTAGGAATAAAAATTTCTTTCTGCATTATGGGGATATGACTGATTCAAGCAGCCTGAAGAGAGTAATTGCAATGATAAAGCCTGATGAAATATACAACCTTGCTGCGCAGAGCCATGTTGGAATTTCATTTGAAACTCCTGAATATACCGCTGCTGCTGATGCTCTTGGAGTGCTGAATCTTCTTGAAACAGTCAGAACATTAAATCTTAAAGATACAAAAATATACCAGGCATCAACAAGCGAGCTTTATGGGCTTGTTCAGGAAACTCCTCAAACTGAAAAGACTCCATTTTATCCGAGAAGCCCTTATGGAGTTTCTAAATTATATGCATACTGGATTATGAAAAACTACAGAGAAGCTTATGGAATGTTTGCGTGCAATGGAATTTTGTTCAACCACGAATCTCCCAGAAGAGGGGAGAATTTTGTCACGAAAAAAATAACCCAAGGTGTTGCTGCAATAAAGCTCGGAAAAGCGGATAAAATATATCTTGGAAATTTGGATGCGAAGAGAGATTGGGGATACGCCCCTGATTTTGTGGAGGCAATGTGGCTTATGCTGCAAAGAGATGAGCCTGAAGATTATGTTATTGCAACTTGCGAGCAGCACAGCGTAAGAGAATTTGTTGAGGCGGCTTTTTCTCACGCTGGAATAAAAATAAAATGGACTGGTGTTGGAGTCAATGAAAAAGGAATGGATGAAAACGGAAGAGTTCTTGTTGAGGTAGATCCGCTATATTTCAGGCCGACAGAAGTGGAAACATTAATGGGGGATTATTCCAGGGCTAAAAATGAACTTAAATGGGAGCCAAAAACAAGATTTAACGAGCTTGTAAAATTAATGGTTGATTTTGACTTAGATAATTTGAAAAATGGCGGCGAGCATCATGAATAATGCCCTAAGATATGTTAAATTGACTATGGTGAGTTTAATAATTATCTGTTGTACGCTCTGATTAAGCAGTTGAGTAGATAATTGGATGGGTAGTTGAATTGTTACTTCTTGGCTTCCAGTTCTATTATTAAATCAACAGCGGGAAAAATATATGCGAGATGCTTTTCATAAAAACTGGGATTTATTTTTGCTATTGGGCGCATGAAAAATCTGAAATGGGAAAAAGTAATTTCTTGTTTTTTTATTCTGAATAAATTTCTCATATTTGCATTTTTGAAACTATCTGTATTAAATCCCCTCTTGTGCTGCAAGTCTCCCCAGACATTGTTGCTTGAAAAGTGAGGCGCTCTTATAGTAATTTTTGCCCCTGCCTTTGAGATTCGATGTATTTCTTTCATTATTTCGAATGGGTTGTCAAGATGCTCCAAAATATTACTCATATTTATCTCTTCAAACTGATTGTCTTTGAATGGGTGCGGCAGCTTGTTCAAATCATAAACTAAATCAATCCCGGGAATTTTCTCAAAATCCACATTCAAATAATCTTTCTTTATGTCGTTTCCGCAGCCAAGATTGAGTTTTTTTGAGCTTTTCATGCTCATAGTCAGGCATTTTGAGGCTTAATAAGATTTATTGTTGTTGAAGTTTATAGTTGATAGAGGATAGTATTAACAGGTTCTAGTTTGATTCTATTGAAAATAAAATTAAATATCATTGACATAATTATTTGAAAATATTACTGATTAAGGTAAAATTACTTGATAAGGTAAATATAGTGATAGTTGTTTTGATTGGATTAATATACTATTTTTTGTTAAAAGCTGGAGAAGAAAGAGCCTAAACCTGCGTATTGAATAATCTTATTTTTTACAGCAGTCATTACATTGATGTCATTTTCGTCAAAGCATTTCGTGAGCAATATCAATAAGAAATATATTAAAATGAATGCTATGCCCAGCATGAGCATTGAAAATAAACTTATCCAGACATATTTTTTTACCATCAATAATAGAGCTGTCGGAATGACTGCGACTACCAGAACTCTTATCATTTTTCTTCTGAATGGAATGAATGAAATGAATTTTTTTGTTTCTATTGAAAGAAGGATTCCAAGAAGAATAAGACTTGCTGTTGTTGCAAGAGCCGCGCCGTTTATTCCGTATTTTTGAACCAAAATATAATCGAGAATGATGTTAAAAACTCCTGCGATTATGGTATTGGTGAGCATCAGCTTTGATTTTCCGAGCATGTTTAAAAGATTATTAGATACGACAAAAATTGAGGAAAAGAAAGTGCCTACAAGCAAAATCCTGAGAGCTGTTTCTGCTACAAGATATTGGGAGCCAAATAAAGTTTTTATCAGGGCTCCTGGGAAGAGCATGGCTAATATAAATAATGGCAAATTTAGAATGAAAACCCATTTTCCCACCTGCTTGCTTATTTCTTGGACAGCATAATATCTTTTTCTTGAATATTCTTTGCTTATTAGCGGGAAAAATAATTGCATAAACATTTCAGGAGCAAAAGCAAGAAGAGCCGCCAATGGAATTGCCACATTATAAATACCGACAGAGCTGGCATCCATGAAATACCCTATAAAGAAAGAATCTGTCCAGTAAAGTATGCTCCCCATGATGCCATAAAACATTATAGGCCCGGAATAGGAGAATATTTCTTTTTTCAAAGAAGACTTGTCAAATTCTTTTTCTTTTGAATCGGGAATTTTAACAGAATATTTTACGACAAAGAAAGAAATTAGAAGCACTGAGATGCTTGTGAAAAACTGCGAGAGAATTACTGCCTTGCTCTGCAGACTTGTGAATGTAAGAACAACTAAAAACAGAAGTTTAACTGCATTCTGGAAAATATTAAATATAAATGAGTACCATGACACTTTTTCAAAAGCCCTTATTGCAACCAAAAGAATATTTCCAAGAATTCCTATTGGAATAATAATTGAAAATATCTTTAGATAGAATGAAAGAGAAATATTATGGAAAATATTTATTGAGACAAAGTCAGAAAGGAAAAATAAGAAGATTGCAGAAGCAAATCCAAGAATAGAAGTTATTAAGACTGAATAAGACAGAATATATTTTATTTTTTTGAACTCGTTTTTTCCCCTGAACATTGAGACATATCTTAGAATTCCGTCTGTTAATCCCAAAGTTGAGAATGTGCCAAGCCAGCCGATTACCATCAAAGCAAGAAGATATAATCCGTACTCTTCGGGGCCGTAATATCTTGCGACTATTATTCTGAATAAATATGAGAGAATTTTTGAGAGAGCAATGCCTATAAAGACAATCATGGAAGATTTTAAAATTGTCCTTAAAGATGAGCTTACTATTTCTTTTTCCTTTGCCATGAATTATGCTGTCTTGAAGGGTATTTAAGAGTTGCTGATAATTCTTAATAGGATGGCATTATATAGACCCATATAGTAATTAGCGCAAATTGACGAGGATATATTTAATTTTATGTCTATTAATAGAGCGTTATCTCTAATTGTTAATAATTTGATTGATGGGGGTTTTATATAACATAAATATTAATAAACATCTATTTTAAGATTTATTAATGGTGCTAGTGAAAATACTTGGGGGAATTGATTTGATTGCGAGCTTTGTTTTTTTGATGCTTGTTTTTGGAATTCATCCTTTTTTACAGTTAATTTTATTCTGCGCAGGATTGCTTTTGCTTAAAGGATTAATGATTATTACAGGAGAAATTCCCCTAAGCATCATTGATTTGTTTGCATCTTTGATGCTTATTTTATCCATATTTTTTTCCCTGCCCGCTGTACTTTTGTGGATTCCAGCTTTTCTCCTGCTTGCAAAAGGAATTGTGAGTTTTGTTTAGCTTATTTTTAGAAGATGGCGATTAGATAATGATTATGATGTTAATAATATAAAATTGATTAAAGATTATATGAATTAAGTTATTGATAATTGGATGGTTAATAAGATTATGAAGTTGATATGATGGACAATAATTTTAAGAACAGAAAGAAACATTTATATACTAAAATATATACTTTCAAGAATACAAAAAGGTTAAGATGGACAAAAGAGGAAGGATTATTTTGAAAGGTGCTTTTATTGCAGTCGTTGCTTTATCTATTTTATTCTTGGCATTTGTTTTTGCAGAGAATTCAGTTGTTCTGCCTGCTGCATTTGGATTTAATCAGACAGGCTCAAACCTATATAATATATCAATTAATAATACTCTCCCTTCAGCTAATGTAACGCAGGTTAATATTACTTTGCCGATAGAATTTGTATACACTGAAGGAACGAACCAGACGAACTCAAGATTTGTAACATATAATATTACAAGAATCGGCTCAACTACATCTACCACACTTAGCTGGGAGAATACTACGTCCCTTGTTTTGGCAGATAATGTAACGAGATTTTTCGCGTTTAATGCCTCTGTTGCAACTCCTGGAACATATTACATCAATGTCAGCGTTTCAAACAGCAGCTATACAAACCTCACATTTATCATTGTAAGGATAAACGACTCTATAAAGCCAATTATCAGCTTCACATCGCTGACTGATGCAAATAACACAAACTTGTCCAGAGCGAATATTATTGTCAATATAACTGCAACTGATAATTATTATTTGGAAAATATAAGTGTTTCCTTATTCAATGTTTCTGATGAGACAACTGTGCCTATTAACATGACTTTGAATGTGACTGCTCTGGGATTTCTTTATGCTAATTTCACAGGGTTAAAGGATGGGAATTATACATTTAATGCAACTTCGTATGACCATCAGTGGAACTTCAATAGCACTGAAACATGGTATGTTATGATTGATATTGCGAGTCCAACTGTTAACTTCTCTGGAACAACGCAATCATCAAATTCAGTAGTCAATGCAACTTTCTTTATTGTGAATGTTACAGCAAATGATACTAATATTAGAAATATGACTATAAGAATATTTAACAGTACTTGGAGTAATTTCTCTATGGCTACGCCGGCGGCAAATGTGAGCTTTATCATCAATTATACTGGGTTAGGGGACAGTATATATTTCTATAATGCTAGTGCGTATGACTATGCAGGAAATAGCAAAACTACGGACACAAGAAACATTACGCTTGATGTAAATTATCCGTCAGTAGACTATGATACTGGGACACTTGCGACAGGAACAAACAAGTCGCAGACATTTATTTATGTGGATGTGATTGCTGATGTAAATGTAAATGCAACAAGGTTTGAGTTGGGCAATACGACAGATGTTGTTAATTCCACATGGTTTAATGGAACTCAGCAGCTTTCTATAAACTGGACAGGGCTTCCAAATGGCAATTACACCTACAATGTTACCGTGTTTAGCTTTGGTACAAAGCAGAATTCAACTGCAAGCAGGACAATAGTTCTTGATACAGTTGTGCCAAGTGTAAGCATGTCAGAATCAAGCTCAACAGGAGATAATATAATCGTCTTATTGTCCGGGACTGATGAGAGAAGCGGGGTTGTTAATGGCGAATGCAGTTTGTCTTCATCTTCAGGCAGTGTTGTCGGACTTACGGTATCTGATTTGAATTGCGGCAATTCGTACACTGTTACTGGAACATGCATAGATTATGCTGGGAATGAAGGAACATCTGTGCAGACATATACGACAGATATTTGCACTGGAAGTAGAGGTAGCAGTGGAGGAGGCGGGACAACTGGCAGAGCGACTAACGCAACTGCTAATCAGACAGCAGGTTCTTCAGCGGGAAGCGGCAGTGGGGCAACTGGAGAGGGCACAGAGGAGAACGCCAGCAGTGCAAGTCAAGGTGCTAATGCCAAAGAGGGAATTTCATGGGATAGTTTGGGTAAGAGTACAAAGGTTTCCTTGGTTGCAATAGCAATGGTTATTGTGATAGTTGCTGCAGTTATGATTGTTATTGCCAAGAGAAGAAAAAGCAAGGCTTAATTAAACTTCTAAAACCCTCAAGGAAAGCATGATTATCTTTTTAACTACCAATCGATTGAGTATACGCCGGATAACAACTTTCTTTCTCTAACATTATTGCAATCCAACTCACTTTATCCCTGTGCCAAGAGCAGAGGATATTAAGAAACAATAAAGTTATTTGAGATTATTATTTTGAAACCCCATCGGATAATGTTAATGGACTAATGATTTTATATTGATGTTCTTCTATAGAAAGATTCTAACACATTGGGGAATTATTGATGTCATTTATATTAAAGCGAACTTAATGTTTTACTACGTTGATAGATGATACTCTAACTTCAAACATAACTATTAATGTGTTAGAGAATGATATTAATAATTGTTAGTTAAAGTTTAATTAGCAGATGCGGGATAATTGACTTGGATTAATGATAATATATTGGTGGATTGATTAGTGATGTGTGCTTATTGGATTAGATAACTATTTTTATATCCTGAAATCAATTCTTATTATTTCTGAAGATAAAACTGGCTTTAATCTGTTCCTTTTGCCTGTCTTTTCGGGAATCATTTTGATGAATCCGAACCTTTCCAATAGCTTAACATCGTCGTTTACAGACTTGAAATCTCTCTGAAGAATCTTTGCTAAGTCATAAATTGACTTGGGTTTCCTTGATTTTACAGTATGCAAGAGCCTTGCTTTCTCATTTGAGAGCAATCTGCGGAGCATTTCCAAGCCCTCAAAATCAAAATCTCTCTGCTCACCAGTTAGTTTTTTGAAGAATGTTTGAAATGCCCCTGAGCTTTCTGAAATTGTTATTTCTCTTACTTTTGTTTTAGTGGCCATTTTTGTTTATTGGACTGATTAGTTATGATATCTCCCAATGACCTCCCTTGTCAGGACCTATTCTTTTTAAAATGCCTTTTTTCTTTAACCTTTCTAAGTATTCCTTGATTGTATCTTCAGATATTTTTAATTTGTTTGATACTTCTCTTCTGGAAATAGAAGGTTTTTCCTTAATAATATTCACTATCTTCCCTTCCAGTTCTGTAAGTATCTGGGGGGTTATCTGGGGGGTTATCTGGGGGGTTATCTCTCTTCTATTGAATATAACCTTAAAACCATCAGACAACGTCTCAAATTTAACTTTTACATTAGTTGCTTTGCATTCTGTATATATTCTCTTAATACCGGAGCCCCATTTTTCTATATCTTCACTCAAATAAAGATTATGGGCAAGTGTAGGATTTCTAAGAACAGACTCTTCCTCTTTTTTAATAAAATCTTCAGGAGTTTTGTTCTCTGGAAAACTTCCAGGATTATATATTTCAATTCTATCCTTAAATATTGCTATTTTGTTGGCTTCTGGCCTGAAATAATCTCTATGGCAAAACGAATTAACCAGAGCTTCAACTAATGCTCTTATTGGAACTTCAGGTATCTCTCTTCTACCTCTTCCAGATAAGTCTGCTCTCCAATTCATATGCTCTCTTATATAGGCTTCAGCTTTTGAAAGCAAGTCAAATATATTTCCTCTAAGATCTTTTATATCCAAAAATGTAACTTTATCAATTCCAGCGAAAACAGCGGCTTGCAATTCCAGTTTATTATTATCGCAAAACAAAACTTCTGCTGCATTAAGCATTTTCTTTTCCTTTATAAGCTGTAACTTTCGTAAAGTTGTTTCCGTATTAGTAAATTTGAAATTTATTCTCTTAGCTTTGTAAGCTCTTGAAATAAATTCTTTCAGCACTTTAACATTAACATCCTTAACTTGTTTGCCTGAATATTGGTCATCCCAATAAAACTTATGGCTATTAAGAATCAACTTTCTCAATTCTGATGGGCTTATTTGCTTATTTTCTGTTCCAACACGAATATATGCTCTTCCATCTGCAAAATAAGTGGTTTCATTTCCTCCAAAAACTATATGAATACAGGATTTACCATCAATCGTTAATTGGCGGATTTTAGGGTAAATCTTGGGCTCTATATGATCAGAGATAGATTTTGATATGTCTCTTAGAGTTTTATCTGAAATTTGCTGTCCAATGACTTCCCCATTATTCTTAATCCCAAAATAAATTTCTCCTTTTTTATGCTTATTTAAGATAGCGCAAACAGCGACAATCGCCTCTTTTAACTCTGAGGTTGACGCTTTCAATTCTAATGTTTCTGACTCAACAAATTTCATTTTTAACTTTCCTCTCTCAATGTCCTTATTTCTTTAATTATTAATTCCAACATTTTTTAAAATCCTATAGTAATCCTCTACACCAAAGAGGATTATATTCTTTTTAATTGCTTCGCTAACAAGCGTTTGCTCTTTTGTCATAAGCATTTTAACAAAATCCTCATAAGATACAAATGTTAGGTGAATATTTAATGGTGTTATTTCAATTTCTGATTCAACGACTTTAAGATTTTCCTTGTTTGATACTAAAAGAATGTCTATATCTGAATGTTTTGTGGCTGTACCATTAGCATAACTTCCAAAAACAATCAATATAAACTGGCTGTTTATTTTATGCAGTTTGGTGTATAATACCAAAAAATCCTTGTTATTCAATAATTCCTGCCTTCTATTAGATTCAACAAAAAAAACATCCTCATTGAAGAGATTATTAAGAGTGCATATCTTAACATTTCCATATTTTTTTATATTTATCAATCCTTGATGGTAAAGTTTTTGCACATTTAGATAGGTTAATTTGTAGTCTATTGCCAAAGTATTAGATATTTCATTAATGTTCAGACTTTTTTCTTTATTTTCTATTAAAAATTTTAAAATTTTGTGTTTTATCATCATGGTATAAATAACATAGTACTATGTTGTTATTGACATATTTAAACTTTTCTGTCTATGAAATGCTAGTGCTGTTCTCCTTTTTAGAACAAATGTTCTGTTTTTTAGAACGAATTGAGCTAAGCAGCGAGGCTCTTTTTCACAATAAAATTGACTTATCATAGTATTTAGTTCTTATCCTTAATTGGATAATATTGGTGGCTTTATTTTTATCGTCGATAAATTCTTTATTTTATCTTTATATCATAACTAAGTATGCTGGGCATATATATGTTTTGGTTAAACATATAATGTAAAAAATACCATATATATTCATTTTTCCAATGGTTTAATTATGACTTATAGTCGAGAAATAAGTGTTGTCACTCTTAGTGATACCGAAAGCTTTATAAAGCAATTATAGTCCACAGAGAGTACCACTCGCGTTAAACGAAAATTTAGGGGAAAGCTTTTTAAAGCAGGAATGAGTAATGCTTTTACCCTTTAAGCTTAAAGTGAGTACCATACGCACCTATCTAATTTGGTGCTATTGGTCAGCTTGGCGGGTCGCAATTTGCGATCTTCTAAAAGAGGTCCTGCGGGACTGCCACAAGGGTATTTTAAGCTGAAAGGAGGTTAAAAAAAATGTTTAAATTAAGAAAGATTGCAGCTGTTTTAGCAGGAATGACTATGATTGGTTCTACAGTAGCACTAGCTGCTGCGGCAAATTATCCGGCTCCTTTCGTTTCGGGAGGAAATGCTGATGTTGCCATTGTTTACGGCTCGACTGCCGCAAACACAGACCTAGTTGCTGTTGCAGATATAAACACACAATTGCAGGCAAAGCTTGCTGAACAGACAGCTACAACGAGTTCGAGTACAAGCGTTACAACAACTGGTGAAGTGGCGCCGTTATTCACAGGCTCAACAAGCATTTATGTGAATGACTCACTTAACACTGTACAGAGTGCTCTTACAAAGAGAGAATTGCCAACTGTCCTTGCGGACGGAAGCTTCTCTGGAAATGTTGATGCAACTTACACGCAAACAATTACTTTGGGTTCAAATCCAACAGTTACTTTTGCAAAGCAACCAACATCAAGTGATAACCCTGCTTTTGGGTTGACACTAAGCACGAACACTGCTACTCCTATATATAATGCTTCAGTTACTTTTAACAAGGCAATTAATTTGACACATGCTGATTCGAAAGGTCAGGATTTGACGCTATTTGGGCAGAAGTATACAATTGCCTCTGCTACAAGCACGACTGACATAGTATTGCTAAAGCAAGCTCAGAAAGTTGACTTGACAAGCGATGCTCCAACTACGAAAGTTACAATTGGAGGAAAGGAGTACACTATTGAATTAGTCTCTGCATCGGATTATGCTGCAACTGTAAGAGTTACAGACAGTACTGGGGCAAGCGATTCAAAAGAAGTATCTGAAAATGCATCAAAGAAAATCCAAGGTTTGACTGTCGCAGTATTGACTGCTGACGAGACAAACTTGAGGTTATCTGCATCCGTACTTGCAGGTGCTGAGAAAGTTACACTTACAGATGCTGCTGCTGTAACTATGGGAGATGACGCGGATCCTGTTGATGGAACATTAGTTACATTCAACAATGCAACAACTGATGGAGCAGTAGTTGATGCTTTAACAAAGATTACAGTTAGTGTTGCCGCACCAAATTCAGACAGTGATGCAATATTGCCTGGAAAGGTATTAACAGATCCTATTTTCGGAACATTCAAGATAGACTTTGCGACATCAAATGCGCCTGAAAATAGCTCTGCAAGAGAGCTAGTTTCATTCAAAAGCTCAGGAGATGACAAGTTGTATGTTACCTTTACAGACTCATTTGGAATTACCAAAGAGCTGCAGTTTATAGAAAACAAAACAGGTTGTATGTTATTGCAGCCAGATGCTGATGGGCGTAACATAACTGTTAGTGAAGGTAAGACCTTCCATAAGAATGATTATGTTGTTGTTGGAAATGAAGAGTATGGACGTTTGCTTAAGTTAACGACTGTAACAAATCAGTCTAACGGATATGGCTCTGACAAAGTAAGATTCACAGATGTAATGTCTGGAGATCCTTACGATGTATCCATTTCGGGTGAAGGAATTGGAACTGTTCCAGTTGGTGGAAAGTTTTATTCCGTAACATATCAGGGTTCGTCTTCATCATCTGAAGAGGACAGAAATGTTACCTTAAATTACCCAGATAGTTCTGGTGCGGGTAGTATGATTTTATACCCAACTATGAAGACATCTAAGGGTGCTAAGATAGCATTCTATAAATCGTTGAACATAACAACTACGTCTTGGGATGGATCTAATCAATTGACACAACTTAGGATACCTAATGGGAATGGATATGTTGACACTACAGTTACAAATAGTAGTGATGGGCAAAGTATTACCTTGACTGACTCTGCAGGCACAGCTTCGATAATGAACCTTACTGAAGGTTCGGTTACAGCAAATATTACTGCCGGAGAGCTTATTTATGAGGCAGAAATAGTTGACACGAGCAAGATGCAAATAAACTTGCTTAGTCCTTCGGATGGCGCTAAAATTTTCACGCCTGCTGTTGTATTGATTGAGGAGAAAGATGACAATGTCCATTACAATGGTATTGTTATTACACCTACCGTAAGCGCTGGTAAAGTAGGAGTTAATACGATACTTGGCACACAGATGGTTACATCCAGTTCATTGAGTATGCCTAGTGATAGTGATGTTGTAAAGACAGCCGACTTGTTTGGGTCTATCATAACAGTGGATTCAAGTGATTCTAACCAGCATTCGGGAACTATCAGTTATCCTGACGAGCAGGTTTATGCGCAGATTTATGCTGCTGCTAACTCTGCTGAGATATCAGCTGCTTCATCAAGCGGTTCATCTACTGGAGTAAAATCCTTAGGAAGCGTAACTGTTGCTGATTCGGAAGTATCTTCTGTTTCTGCCAAGAACTTGATTGTTGTTGGAGGAAACTGCGTAAACTCTGTTGCTGCTAAGCTATTAGGCACGACATCTTCAGGATGCGGTGCTGAATTCGAGACATTAAGTGGAGTAGTTGGAGGACAATTTTTGATCCAAACACTAGATTCACCTTATGCCACGGGCAAAGTTGCTACATTAGTTGCAGGAAGATATGCTGCTGACACTACAAACGCTGCCAAATACTTGACTACACAGGCTGTTGACACAACAGTTGGTAAGAAGTATAAAGGTACAAGCGCTACAGTTGCAACACTAGAAACAACAACAGCTTAAAGCTGTTAATTTTTATTTTCTTTTTTTCTTTATTTTTTTATTGGTGGGTGGGAGCCAGATTTGTTAAGATAGCAGAATCAAAAGCACGATGTGCCACCACGGCTTAAAAGCCGTGGTTTGTGACAGGCACTCGTGCTTTGGATGTTCAAGGAACAACTCCATCCTAAAGGATGGAGTTTTCGTCAAGTTCCTTGACATAATTAATTGGAAGATTAACTCGTTAAAGATATATAAGATAATAAGTATTCTTTTCTTTGTAATCCAGGATAATGTCATATAACCTGCTGGGAAGCAGGTTAGAGGGTTAGCAAGATAGTTATAGAGAACTGCCAAAACATTGTCACTCAAACAATGCAGTTATCCATAATTGGGAAAAGAATGAGATTATGCGAGAATAGCAGTTAGATTAAATGCTGTATTAGTTATTTATTGTATATCGCGGGCATTATATTTTGGGCGGGAGCCAGATTTCTTACAAGATATCAAAGTTAAATGTTACAGAAAAACGTAACATTTAAATAGCACGTGTTACACTATAGTGTAACATGGAAATGGAAATTTTAAGCGACTGGAATCCTTGGTGGGAAGATGCTTCAAAGATAGATAGGCTTAAAGGGAGAAATAGAGATAAATATAACTATTTAAAGAACTCTATAAATGCTAAAGAAATAACTATAATAGTTGGTCCGAGAAGAGCGGGAAAAAGTACACTGATGTATCAAATAATAAGTGATTTATTAAAAAAAGTTAGCCCGAAACAAATCCTTTTTGTTAATTTTGATGATAAAAAATTAAAAGATATATCTATTGACGAGATATATCAAACTTATAAAGAGAAAATTAATCATGAAAAAAAAGCATTTGTATTTTTTGATGAGATTCATAAAAAGGATGGATGGGAAAATTGGATAAGGAAAAAGTATGACTTAAAAACCAATGACAAATTTGTGATATCTGGTTCATGCTCATACCTTTTAAAAAAAGAATATTCAACGCTATTGACCGGCAGGAACCTTACTTTTGATGTCTTTCCATTGGATTTTGAAGAATTTTTGTTTTTTAGTGACTTTAAAATAAGCAAAGAAAATATTTTTAATGGGATAATTAGCGAAGAAACACTTATTGGAATAAGAAAAAAACTTGAGGAATTTCTTGAAATTGGCGGATACCCTGCCTTGTTTGAAGAGCCAGAAGAATTTAAGAAAAGACTTTTAGAGCAATATTTTGATGATATAATTTATAAAGATGTTGTTGATAGGTATGGGCTAAATAGCCAAAAAACTAAAGATGTTGCTCTTTATCTTATGACTAATTTCACAAAAACTGCTTCATTAAGAAATATTCGTAATTCATTAAGGATTTCTTATGACACTATTAAGGATTACTTATCTCATTTTAAAGATGCATTTCTATTCTTTAGTTTGGATTACTTTTCTTATTCTTATAAAGAGCAAAAAACGAGGGCTTCTAAAATATATGTTATAGATAATGGGTTAAGAAATGCTGTTAGTTTTAAATTTTCAAAAGATATCGGAAAATTGGCAGAAAACTTAGTTTTTTTAGAGCTTATTAAAAGAAAAAAAGAAATTTTCTATTGGGAAGGAAAAAATGAGGTTGATTTTGTAATAAAAGAATTGGATAATTCTCTTACTGCGATAAATGTTTCTTTTTCGGATGAAATAGCAGAGAGAGAATTTAAAGGATTAGATGAAATTAAAAATAAACTTGATATAAAAGTAAATAAAAGACTGATAATTACTAAAAATATTGAAAAAAAAGAAAAAGGCATGGAATTAATTCCTCTCTGGAAATGGCTTCTTTTGAACGATTAATTGGAAGATTAACTCGTTAAAGATATATAAGATAATAAGTATTCTTTTCTTTGTAATCTAAGATAATGTCATATAACCTGCTTGGGGATGGGTTAATCTTAACATTAATAGACATGCTCTGCATTAAGCAGAGCATGAAAAGGTTTATATAGTACTTATTCCCATAAGTACTTATGGGACAATTAAAAATAATATTGCCTAATGATGAGGAAGAAAAATTCAGGAGATTAGCAATGATGAGATATGGCTTTGTAAAGGGAGCTATGAGCAAAGCGGCACGGGAAGCAATGAAAGAATGGGGCGAGAGTCATGAAGAGCCTGAGAAAATGGAAGACCCTGTAGGCGAGATTAGGGGCTTGATGAAGGGAGTTAAAAAAACTTCCGTTCAATTACAGCATGAAGCATGGGGCTATATTGCTGAAAAATACCTAAAGAGATTCAAAAATAAAAGATGATAATAGATACAAATATTTTTTTAGAAGTATTGTTAGAACAGGAAAAGTGCGAGCAGTGCAGTATTTTCTTGATAGATTTTGCCGAGGGCAATAAAACAGGATTTATAACGACCTTTTCAATTGATTCGATAGTCATCTCCATGCTAAATAATAATAGAGATGAAGAAAAAATTAAGATATTTTTATCGAGTCTCCTTAAATATCGGGGGCTTAAATTTTATCAAATTAAAGTTCAAGATAGGGTAAATGCTTTAGGTTTGATGAAAAAATATGGATTAGATTATGAAGATGCGATTATGATGCAGTCTGCAATATCCACAAACTCAAAAGAGATAATAAGTTTTGACAGGCATTTTGACAAAATTGATGAGATAAAAAGGGTTGAACCATGAGAAAGAATAATAGTGTAATTAAAATGGTTGAATTTTAATATATGAATATGATAAAAACTAAAAATTTAGTTGTTATTGCAAAAAAGAAAAAAGCAGATTTAAGAAAAATATTCGGTGCCCATAAATTCAAAAAAACAACTGAACAGTTGATGAAAGAAACTGATTCAGAGCTTTATGACTAACGATAGGATGCTCGCTAAAAAATCTGCTAAAAATAGATTTTTAAACCGGCTTTCTTTAGGATTTAAATGGTTGTAATACGAAAGATAGAAACGCGGGAGGAGATAGAGAAAAGAGAAAAGAGAAGGACAAGAATGATTGTTGCGCTTACTTTGCTGCTTCTTCTTGGAAGCACTGCAGGATATGCTTTCCTTTCTTCAGAAAAAACATCTGGGGAGCAAACAGGACAGGCAGACGGAGAAATAAGAAACATTGGGGGTGCATGGGTGGCTAATTTCAGCGGGGAATACCTTTCATTCTCAAACTCTCCGAATGTCACAGAAAATACTTCAATAAATATAATGTATAATATTAACAGCTATTACCAAAAACAAATTTATGTGTCATCAGAAAGCAAAAATGTTTATTACGAGATAGCATCAACATTGGGAAAATACGGCAGCGGAATTCAGGAGGCATGCTATGGTTCATGCACAAATGATATTCCTGAAAAAAACTGCACTGATTTTCTTATAATTTACAATCAATCAGAGAATGAGAATAAGATTTATCAGGAAGACAATTGTGTTTTTATCGTCGGTAATATGAAAACCACAGATGCTTTTCTTTACAGGGTATTTGGATTAGCTTAATTATTTCTCTTTAACTTCGAGAGCAAAACTTATAAAGAAGCAGTTATGCTGAGAAATATGAATAGTTTAATTAAAGCAGTAATAGCAAGCATAGTTCCTGTTTCTGAGCTTAGGGGAGGGATTCCAATAGCTTATTTCTCTGGCAGCGGAATAATCCTGTCTTTTCTTGCCTGCACTCTGACTAATATTCTTGTCGCACCGGTATTTTGGATATTTCTTGATGAAGTAAATCATTTGCTTTTAAAATTTAGCCCCTATAGCAGATTTTTCCATAAAAATGTTGAAAGGGCAAGGAAAAAAATACAGAAAAGCATAGAAAAATATGAGTATGCTGGATTAATGATATTTATAGCCATCCCTCTGCCAATGACTGGGGCATATACTGGAATTCTTGGAGCCTGGGCGCTTGGAATGAACAAGAAAAAAGCCATTATCTCGTCAATAGTCGGAGTAATAATAGCAGGAATAATTGTCTCGTCGGTATGTTATTTTGGCTTAAGTGCCTTTAATTTTTTCCGAGGAAAGTAATCAATAGTTATTTCTTGAATCCAGCACTGCCTGAACCTCGAATTTTTCTATTGCTTGCAGAGTTTCACAATTTGCAATAGATATTGAATAACATCTATCTCTCTCTTTTAATATCCGGGTTGTATTGCCTGATTTAATTAATATGACTATGTTATCGGGATTGGAAGTGCAGTCTGCATAAGTAATGTTATTTATTTTTGCCTCTTTCTTATCAGGAGTTGCTGCTTTTACGGGAATTAAATTAAGCGTTAAGAAAGAGGAGATGGTGCCTATATCTCTTGAAGCATTGGCGCATTGCGTCAAGCCAGTGCCATTTATGCTAAGATAAACCAAGTTTCCGTATGGAAAAGATATTTCACCCTGAACTGGAACATAGTTTGTTCTTGGATCCATTCTAAGATAAAGATTGTATATATACTGCTGGTTGCTCAATGGGTCTGCGAAGAAATAATAATGGTGATAAACGGGAATCTGGCCAAATCTTTCTTTTGTAAAAACTAATCCGCTGTATGAAAAACGATTAAAACTCTTGAAAATAGCTGATGCAGACAAAAGAACTACGAGGAGCACAACCATAACTATCAAAACCCAGTAAAATTCCTTGTTTTTTTCATAATTTATTCTTTCCCTGAATGACTTTTCTTTTTTTATCTTCCTGCTGACGGCTTTTTTCATTGTATTATTATTAAATCAGGGGTTTTAAAGCTTTCTAAAGAATTTTCCATGTTTTCTAAATTTACCGTCGGTATTTTGGCTTGGCTGATTTGTTAAACTGAAAATTGCCTCAAAATCTGAATAAACTGGAATTGACTTTATCTTAAATAGTTTAATGTTAATAAACCAGAGGCAGACAACAAATAATGTGCTTCCCAAATACCAAGTCCAGAGATGAAGCTGATTGAAAATTGAATAATTACTGACTGCAAGCACTGAAAATAAAACTATTCTTAAAATATTGACTATCAAAAAGGAAATTAACAAAAATAAAATGCTTTTTATTCTTGTTTCCTGCTTCATAGGAGTGGTTAGATTGAGTATTAGAAGAAGATAGTAAGCTGCACCGGCTATGCATGCTGGAATCAATTCTATGCTTAATTGACTAATCAGGAGAGTATTGTTAGCTATTAATTGAATTGATGGGCTATAAAATACCTTTAATGCAATAAAAACAGAATAAACTGTCAACGGAGTGAATATTTTATAGAAAATATAAAGATTTCCTATCGATAAAGCCAGAAGAAAAATATACCTTAATATCAAATAAATTATTTCCTTTTTAATGAGATTAGCCATTAATGAAAGAGCAAATGATTATTTATAACTTTAATGTTATTGCTTATTCTACGAAATTCTGAGATTTAAAATACCAAGTAAAAAACATTAAAATTACTGAGAATATAATTCCTCCAATAGTGATTAGTGTGTTTATAAAATCGAAAGATTTGTGCGCAAATTCTCTGGAAAGAACGATACCATAAATAATGAGGACTATGATTTGATTCAAAACTTCCAATACCTTAGAATCCATCTAAACTACTCCCAAGTTCCTCAAAATTAAATAAACTCCCGCAATTACAACAATTATGCCGAGTGCAACCAATATTTTATACAATATTTTTAATAAACTATTTTTCATAGATATTAAAGGAAAATGTTATTTATAAATATTCTTCTGAACAAAATTATCTTCTTGCTATTCTGACTGCAACAATTATAATTATAATTATTAATACTATGTTTATGAGCGCAACAAGCCATATCAATCCATTTCCTGAAAATGCGTTCTTGATTGATGCCCAGGCGGATGTCTGCTCTTCTTCAGCAGGTGCTTCCGGAGCAGTTGTTTCATTTGCAGCAGGTGCAACTGGCTGGACAATCTGGCAGCCAAGCACTTTTATTGGAACTATTGTTGGACTATCAGCAGTGCTTCCGTCTTCATAATCAGCATATAATTCAAGATTGTACCAACCGTCTTTCAATCCTGATGGAATTGCGAATTCGAATGCTGCATCATAATCTTCATCCATTTCAAGCCCGTTTCTTATTTCTATCTTTTGATTTAGAGACATTTGCTTATTGAACAAGTACAAAGTCACTTCATCCTGGTCTGAATCTCCGACATTGTATGCCTTTACATTCAATGTGACAATATCACCGCATGTTGCCTCATCCTGGCTCAAAGTTATCTGATCGAATGCTATAAATAAATCCTCGTCGTCCTGCCTGTCTATTGAGATATCCTCATAGAATGAATTGCTCAAATCATCACTTGTATCAATGCATTCCTTTGACTCTCCAATCTTATCTGAGTAAGCCTTTACCACGAGTCTGTAAGATGAACCGTCATCAAAATTGAAATCCGCCGGAACCTTGAATGTAAATGTTGCCGTCTTGTCATCTCCATCTTTTATTGTTCCGAGGTCAATGGATTCCTCGCCTGAATTTGAGAATTCCACATCTCTTACCATATTCTTTCCATTATCATTATACAATCCTATTTCTGCGACTATTTCCTTTGCGTCATTATCTCCGTTATTCTGCACTCTCACCTTGACTTCTATTTCATCCAATGGCCTCCAGTCTGTGTCATCCTCGCCTGAAGAAGAGATATCAACTGATTCCAATGATAAGTTTTCTCCAGCAGAGCCTGACTTGCAGAATCCCTTTGTATATGAAATTTCAACAGAACTATTTTCGCTGACAGTTGAGTTTGAAGTACTGACTGCATAAACTGGGACTGTTATTGAATATTTCCCAAATGCCAAAGATGAAGGAACAGAGCCGAGAATTACAGCCACATTTGCTGTGCTTGAAACATTGCTTAACTGAGTCTGGTTAAGAGAAGCTGTCAATCCTGTCGCTAAAACCAGTGTGCTTGAACCACCGTTTAATGTAATATTAACAGGGGAAGAAGGTGTTATTACAATATAAGACACATTTGCTGACTGAGATATTGCCACTGAACTTGAAACGCTAATTAAAGCTGATGCTGCTGAAGCTAAAAGCAATAAAGTTAGTATTGATGCAACAATAAATGAAGTTATTTTTGAACTCATTTTAATTTTATTATTAAAGCTTGTTAATTATAACCTTATTTAAATGTTGCTGTTAAAATGTTACTTTCGTTAGTAGCAAATTTAAAGGATTTAATATTTTACCGACGGAAAGCCAAGGGAAACATTTATATAAAACTGTATGCTTTAAATTCTAGGTAAATTAAGAAAAGATGGCTGTTACATACAAAGAGACGAAAATAGGCGCAAATATATTTTTTATTGGCGTAGTTCTGGCTATTTTGGTTGGAATTGCCGCTCCGGCAAATATAACTGCCTGGGTGCAGGCAACTCTTACTTTTCTTGGGCTAATTGTGGGATATTTTGTTGCTGAAAAAGACTCGCAGACATTTCTTATGGCTTCTGTCTCGCTCGTAATTGTAAGTTTTGCAGGAATACAGGGGATGGTTTTAAGCGCAGCAATAAAGGGAAGCGCGCTTATAGAAGTAATATCTTCTATTTTGGGGGCGCTTTTGAACTTGTTTGTTCCAGCCACGATTGTAGTAGCTATTAAGTCTGTTTATTCTATCTCCAAGATGCGGGCGTAGTTGCATCTGAAATGGCTATATTATATAGGATAATTTATAGGATGAGAGTTATGGGTATTGAAGAAATAATTGTTTGATAAGGGCAATTAAAAGGGTAGGAATAACAACATCATAAAGGTTCTCTGCCATCTGATTAGATGATTATTAATTGTATTTAAGCTAAGAAATCGACTTTTGATTTTGGAGCTGCAGGAGGCGCTTTATGTATCTCCGCGAACTTTGGAGTGGCTATTATTGTAGTGTCCCCAAATCCCGCAATTGAGCCTTCCAATGCTTCAACCGTCTTTTTGATTTTTGCAATTGCCCTCTTCAATTCAATAACATCCTTCTGCTTCAATGGCTTGATGTCAATAACTGCAATTACATAGCCCTCTCTTAATGAATTGAGAATTTCATTTATGTCATCAAACTGCCTGAGCAAAAATGGCTTGACAACTACTTTATTTTCTCTTGATTCCGGCGAATTTACATCTATCTCTACATAATCCTCGTCAGAACTTTTGCCAAACATCTTTTTTAAGTTAAATGCCATAGTGGATTTTGCATAAGCCAGTTTATAAATCTTTTTATAATAGACAATAAAGGTTTGTTGTTATTTTAACATAACTAATTTAGGGGAAAATAATTACTTTTTCTTCGAGATTTCAGCATTTATCTCTTTTTTTAACTGCTCTGCTTTTTCATCAAAGATTTTTTCCTGCTTTTCTATGGAGTTTATCTTCATATCGAGCACTTTTTTCTTTTCCTCCAGTTCCTTTAAAACATCTGTCTTTGAAGATTTTATCATTATATTTGAAGATAATTTATAAACCTCTCCGGAAGCTTTCTTGACTTCATCGAGGGCATTATCGAGTTCGTTTAATTCAACCTGCTGATTTTGTTTCTGTATTAAAAGATTCTGAGAATTTGCCTCTATGTATCTGAGTTCTTCTATTTTTTCAGAAATTTCTTTTGATAATTCCATTCTTTTTGTTATAGATGGGGGTATATAAGCCTTAGTGTTTAACACTAAGGCTTGGAACTATGCTGCAAAATATTAGATTATAATACTCTACTGAAAATGGGTAATGCTTATAACAATTCTATAGTATATAAGTTAAAAGCGACAATGTTATCTGATATAACTACTAATCGATTAAATGAACATTAGATAACTAAGGAAGGAATATCAAATAAATTATACTATTAGTAATAATGCTAATACATTGTTAGACTAAGGGGCTATAATCTCTATCCTCAATCTGCCTTGATTTTAACTATCTGCGTTCTTGGCTTGTAGAAAATTTTTGAGCCGCAATGCGGGCAGACAAATCTTTTTTCCAAAGCTTTTGATGTTATTGTTTTCTCACATTGAAAGCATTTGTATTGTGTCATGATAATGTTTGTTTTGGTATGTTTTTAAATTTATTTCTTTTCCTGCTCCAAATAATATGCTGGGCCTGCAAAAACTTTTCCTGTCTTAAGGCATTTCCAGATTCCTGCTGCTATTCTTACAGCTCTTCCTTTTGGATGAAATGGTGATTTTTGCACTTTTCTCTGCTGTGCCTCTATTGCATTATATTCTTTTCTTGCTAAAGTTCCGACTCTTGAGCCGAATTTTCCAGATGCCTTTATTTTTTTTGTCTTTGCTCCCATGTTTATATAACTATTAAATGAGGTATAAAAAGGCGTTTTTAAAGATTTGCATCAAGAAACTCCCTTAAAGCTATCAAATCCTTCATATTTGAATCATAATAATAAGTTTTTATTCCAATTGATTCTGCGCTTTCCACAGCGTCTAGACTATGTTCAAAATAAATAACATTCTCTTTTTTTAGATTTAATTTCTTTAGAAGTATTTTATAATAATCAGGATTTATTTTGTCAGGATTATGCTGCAATGTAAACACTTCATAAGGCATTTTATCCAAATTATATACCTTAAACTTTTCATATTTTGCTCCCGTAAGAATTACTTTTTTATTAGGATATTTCTCAAGTAAATCATACATCTCCTTGAAAATCTCTCCTTTTTCTGATATAAAGCAATGCACTGCATCAACTAATATTACCTTCATTGTAAAAATGGGGATGCTGGGATTTGAACCCAGATCGCGAGCTTTTTTGCATCTTCCAATCGAATTGACCCAAAGCTCGAATACTAGCCAAGTTATAATACATCCCCAATTATTTTAACCATCCAATTTCCCTTATAAATCTATTGCTATCAGAAGTTTTAATTCTAAATCTAATGTCATGTGATGGCTTGTTGTCCCTTCTTCTTAGCCTTTCTGGACTTATATATAATTTTCCACTCTCTATTCCATTATCCCTTAACATAGATTTTAAACTTTCCATAAAAATCAATCCTGCTTCTATAACATCAGCACATTTAGATTGTACAAAAGAGATTCTAGGAGATCTCCCCTTTTCCTTTTCAAGACAACCTTCGCAAAGATAAGCTATTTTTAGGTATTCCCTCGAAAATTCTTCTGACTCCTTTATCCAGGCTGGAACATCGAAAGCCTGTGATGCTTTATTGCCTTTGGGCAAACCATTGTTAAAGAGAAATTGATTTACTTGTTTATTGAAAAACAATATTTGGTGTGTTTGTTTATGGGATCCAGAATGGTTGAATCTATAATTGCCTTGAAGCCCAAATTTATTTTTCATTATCTCGCCAAATCTTTTTATATCTTCAATGCTTTTGGATGAAAACATAAGCCCTCTAAGATTTTTATATAAATGACCATCAAAAGTAATATGACTAAATATACTTGCTAAATTTTTGTCTAATGTAAAAGCATTTACTGGAAATTGTATAACTTTCTGATTTTTTATGGTTAAACCTGCTTCTAATTTTGCAGCATTAAACGAGCCAAAATATTTCCTGCATAAATTTGCTATATGCGGTATTTCTCTCTCTTGAGGAGAATGACCTGATTCGCGACAAAAATCCTTTAATTCCGAGATAACTTTTTCTTTATCCCAAGAAGTCTCGAAACCCATCAATAGAATGCGTAATTTGACTTTAAATTTGTTTATTATAACTTTAAAGATACAAAAGAAAAATGGATTAAATAAAAATCTTATTTCTTCTTTGCCGCTGCCGCGGGTGCTGGTGTTGCTGCTTTTGCTCCGGGTGCTGGTGTTGCTGGTGTTCCGATTGCAGGAGCTGCTCCGGGTGCTGCAGGCACTCCTGGTGCTCCTGGTGCTGCAGTTGCAGCTGCTGCTTTTGCTGCTTCCTCCGCGGCTTTCGCTTCCTCTTCCGCTTTCTTGGCTTTTTCCTGCTGCGCTTTCTTCAAAGCAAAAAATGCCTCAAGCTCTTTCTTTTTATCAGCAGAAACTTCTGTAATTTCTCCAACTATTTCCTTGTCATATTTTCCAGAATCTATTTCTTTTTCAATTTCCTTTGCTTCTTTGCTGTCTATTAAAACACCTAGGGAAACGCATGTTCCGACAACTAATTTTACTGCGGCTCTCAAATCCTTGGCTAAAAGATTTGGCAATTTTGTTTTTGCAACTGAAACAACTCTTTCAAATGGAATATTTCCAACTTTATATTTCAATGCCTCTCCAGAGCCTTTTTCCAAACCTAATTCTTTTTTTATCAGCTCTGAAACTGGAGGAGAAAATACATTAATTGTGAATGTTTTTGTTTTTCCATCAACATTTATTTCAACAGGTACTTTTGTTCCTTTGAATCCTGCGGTGGCAGAATTAACATCTCCGATTACTTTTCCCAAATTTATTCCCATCGGACCTAGTTGCTGAGCCACGGCTGGGCCGGGCTTCATGTCTCCACCATCAACAATTAGTTTGACTTTCATATCAAATCCACCTCATCTGAGAGTTTAAATTCTTTTTCATCCTCCACATTTTTATTCTTGTCATCTGTCTCTTTCTTTTCTTCTGACTCCTCTCTTCTGATTACTTTTACATTATCTATTTTTACTGTTACAGGAATTGGCACGCTTGCACCCAACAATGAGACAACAACTTCTCCTTTTTGCTTATCCACTCTTGTCACTTTTGCTTTTTCTCCCTTGAAAGTTGAGCCAATCATTTCAACAATGTCTCCGACTTCTATTTTGATATCCTCTATTTTAGGTTCAATCATATTTTTTACTTCATCATATGTTACTGTCTTGCCTATTATTCCTTTTACATACGGCAAATCATAAGCTGCTTCTTCTGCGCTTTCCCTGTCAGCTGCCTCAAGAATTAAATATCCTCTTAAACCATGCGGATGAGAAATTGAAAATACATTTAAGTTTTTCTTGATTGCTCTGTCTTCAATCATTTCCATCGCTTTGTCTTCTTTGTTTGTCGTTGCTTTTATGATAAAAATCATTTTTGTTTATTTGCACTAAAGTGCTCACTACCCCTTAAATATCTAAGAAGTAGATAATAATGTGCAGAAAACAGGGTATTTAAAATTTGCGATTGCAAATTTTATGCTGATGATTGTCACAATTAAGGTTTATAATTGTTTAAGAAATTTGCTAATGTGGAAAGATGCCCGTGGCGAACTGTAATATGTAAATCCTGTGAAAATTCTTGATATCTAATATTTATTTTTACAGTTTGTGTCCGCTCATCCATATAATGGGGGCTCCATGTGAAATTAAAAATATTTTTCCCCATATTTCCAAAACTGCCAACACCAACTCTTACAACTCCGTCTAAATTTTCTAATGCTTCTATAACCGGAACCATACATTTTGGCAAGCTATGGTGCTTTCTTGGAACTACAACTGTCAAATTCATAATTTTTCTGAATAAATCTCTTTTTTAAATTTAACTATTTCATTTAATTAGGAAGGGGCATTCCATAAAATCGCGCTTGCTCCCACCAAAAACTTGGGGGCAGAGGTGCCTTAAGCCGATGATTATAGGGTAATTTACTGAGATTTAATCTCGGGGAGGTTGGTCCTGTTTCTTCCCAACATTCTAGTGGAATATTCGTTATTGGATATTGCTCTCTCCATCTCGTGTCTAATTCTGCTACTTCTTCACGAGATAATTCTGCGAGAGGAACTAAATTACTCATAACAAAAAATGATTATAGGACTATATAAAAATTATTGCGGATGACTATCTAATTTGCCAAGGTATTCTTTTATTCTTTCGACTGACTGGGGAATGAGAAATTTTTCTATTTTATTTGAGAATAATTCTGATAAAGTCGCGAATTCAGAAATTCTGTATTGGTTTTCCTGCTTGTCAACAAGCATTGCATCTCTTAGTCTTTTCAGCTGCCTTCTTATATTGCTTTCTGCAAGTCCTTTTATTTCCAATGAATTTGATTTTCTTAATTCTTCAACAATGTCTTTTATCTGAAAAGATGAAAGCCATTCTTTTTTCTTTCTTGAGCCTTCCAAAGCAAGAAAAATGTCAACAATTATGTCTCTTGAATCTCCCGGCTGTAATAATCCTAAAGATAAGCAGACTTTTTTTACTAATTCACGATGCGACATATCATAGGGCTTTTCATATCTTCTCAAAGTGATTTCGCTTAGAGGAACTTCTTTCACCATTTTTATTTTAAGAATGAAAGGCATTTAAAGATATCGATATTGGTAATGAATAAAAGATTATTTTATACAAAAACTTTACATCAGTCAACATACTTACTATTTGGATTAATTTTTATGTTATTAATTAATGGTTTGAATAATAACAATGATTATAAACTATATATTTCAAACTAATTCCATGGAATTAGTCGCATTTCTGGGAAAAGACAAGGAGAACTGGGGGCAATTGAAGGCGCTTGTTTCAAGAGGGCAGTGGGAAAATGTCGTGGTTGTCAAGACAAAAGAAGCAGAAGAATTTGAATTGGGAAATGCAGAAATAATAAAAATTGATTCAGATAAGCCATTGACTGATTTGAAAGATGATTTAATAAATAAGCTTAGAACTAAATTAAAAGATTTTGAAGTTGCTCTTTCGATTGCATCTGGAACAGGAAAGGAGCATATGGCAATTTTATCAGCGCTGCTGACAATTCCTGTTGGAGTTAGGTTGGTTGTATTTACAAAAGACGGAATTCAGTTTGTGAATTAAGAATTGGAAATGGATAATCTAATTTGGCAACCGAAATTTTGTAATGCTTATGATTTTAAAATATATCTTGAACCTGAATTTGCCTTGGAGATGGTGCAATCTCGAGTTAATAGAGATGTCCAATCTAGAATGAACGAGTTGGCTGATGTAGATTTAAAAAAATTTTCTATTAATTGGCAAGATCCTTATTTATTTCATGAAGAAACTGGTTTAGTAACTCAAATTTGTCTTGGAAGAAACGGAGTTTGGTTAGCCACCAAACATCAGAACATTACAGATTTATTAAATCACACTTCAGATAAATTAATTGAATATGACTCTCATAATGTAGATTTTATGAATGAGGCATACACTTTAATGTTTTTATTTGATAAATGGATAAATTACGCCCATATAATCATTAGTATGGGGAATAAGTTTAAAAAATAGCAACAAGCCATTTGAGCATTAAAGCAATAACCAAAAGCAAGAAGAACCAGGTTGAAAACTTGAATGCCTTTTCTGCAACTTTCTTTTTCTTTGTTATGCTTAAAATTGCAAGATAGAAAAATCTGCCGCCGTCAAAAATTCCCAATGGAAGCATGTTCATCAAAGCTACAGAAATATTAATCAAAACAATCCACCAGAGCAAATCTCTTATGAAAATTCCGAATTCTCCAAATCTTGACTGATAATAAACTTCCGGCTTTTCAATTTTATAAACAATTGAATATGCCCAGCTTAAAATGCCCTTTCTTTCCATTTGAGCAAAGCCCACTCCAAGAAATGCCTGCCCGCTGCTGTTTCCCAAAGTTATCTTATAATTATTTGTTTTATTTCCAGAAATTGTTTCTATTGATATTTTATCTCCGGGCTTATACAAATTAAGAGTGCTATTGAGTTCTTTGTAGGATGTAATTTTTATATTGTCTATTTTTGATATTGCTCCCCGGATTTGTGCATTAAACGCGGGAGAATAATCATAAATAGGGATTAAGGAAAAGTTTTCATTGTTTATATAGGGCAAAAATAAAATATCTGCAACATAAGTTTTATTATTTGAAGACAATTCCAGATAAGTTGTATCAGAAAATGAAACATTTCCTAAAACAGAGATATTTTTATTATTCAGGGGGGAAATTGAATAAGTATTGAAAATTAGTCCTGATGGGACAAATGCGATATAAAAGAAGAGAATTACCAAAATTATTGAAATTATAGTTATAAGAATATTTGCGAACGTGCCTGAGGCGAGAAGAGCCATTTGATCTTTGTTTTTTAATTTGTTCATGGCTTTTTCATCAGGCTCTACAAAAAAAGCTATTAATGGGCCAAGAAACCCAAAACCAGTTGAATGAACTTTTATTTTTGAAAATCTCGCAAAAATGCCGTGGAAAAACTCATGAGGAACTGCAACTATTGCTATTATTATAATCCAGTATGTAAAATAAAATGGCGGAAGAATTCCCGGAGCAAAAACTCTGTCTATGTAAGGAACAAGGGGCATTATCACCGGAATTTTCAATGCCTTTGCCAATCCAGGCGTTGTCAGATAAGCATATGAAAATCGCACAATCAGCCATGTCATAGCAATCATTAATATGTATCCTGACGCAATTACTATATACTGCAAAAATCCTATGAGCTTTGAGTATTTTTCTGAAATCTCATCTATTATTTTTATGCCTATTTTTGTCTTATAAAGAATTAGCACTCCCTGCCTTGAAATCCTCTTTCTTTTTTTATAGAGAAAAATAGCTGTTATAACGCAGAACAAAACGAGTAAAATTATGTCTATTGCAAAAAAACTCATGATATTACTCTTTTTTTATATTATTTAAACATTATTTATTTCTTTCTTACAGGTCTAAAATGTCTGCTCCCGCAAGTTGGGCATTTTACTTTTCTGGATATAACTCTTACTGCCTGAGTTCTGACTCTTTTGCTGCAGTCTCTGCAGACAAAAACATTATGAAACAATCTTTTTTGAGCTATTAGTATCTTTGTTGCCATGTACACGACACCTAACGGTTTCCTCAAAGAACCTCTTGTTCTTTGGGGCATTCAGGAATTTCATTCCTGAAGCTTCTACGAAATCTTCCCTTGAGAGACTCCGAGTATAATTTAGTTATCATATTAAAATACCCTCATTATGCATTTTTTTCCTTCGACATCCCAATATTCAACCTGTCTTTCTGGGGCTAATTGCTCTCTTAATTCTTCCATGAACGGAACATCCAGAGATTCATAGCTTTCCAAATCCATAATTGACACCTTATCTCCTGAGACGCTTAAAATCTGCCCCTTTCTCTTATCAACCATCGGCACTTCAAGCCTTGTGCTTCCCGGAACAGCGATTATTTTTTTCTTTCCGGAAAAGATTTCAGATGCTTCTATCCTGCATTTTGATGCGCCATGCTTCCCCGTTTTTGATGTGTCAGTTGATTTGACAGTGCATGCCTCCTCATCAATAAGAATTACAGTGCCCACTTTTGCCTCTGTGGCAGATATAACTTTTAAAACCATAATAAGATGCAGAAAGAAACGTTTATAAAACTTGCTACGCAAGTTTTGTCATGACAGAGACAATAAAGAAAAACGAATTTGTTGAACTGAAATATAGCGGATACTCAAATGGGAAAGTATTTGATTCAAACATTGAAGAAGATTTGAAAGAACTTGATTCAAAGGCTAAGCCTGTAAAGACAATTATCGCTGTTGGGAATGAGATGCTTGTAAAGGGTTTTGACAAGGCACTGGAAGGCAAGGAAATAGGAAAGGAGTATGAAATAACATTAAATGCAAAGGAAGGTTTTGGAGAAAGAAACAGAAATATGGTCAGGATGATTCCTTTGAAAGTATTCCACGAAAAGAATGTAAATCCTCAGCCTGGAATGAGTTTTGTTATTGATGATATGCTCGTGAAAGTTATGTCTGCTTCTGGGGGGAGAGTTATGGTTGATTTCAACAATCCTCTGGCTGGAAAGGAGATAAAATACAAATTTACAATCATCAGAAAAGTTCATGATGATAAGGAAAAATGCGAATCTCTTTTCTCTGCATTTTTCAGAATGATACCTGAATTTGAAGTCAAGGAGAAATCTGTAATAGTGAGGGGGCCAAAAGGATTTGATGTTTTTGTCAATGCATTCAAGGAGAAATTCAAAGAGCTTGTTGGAAAAACTCTTGAATTTGAAGAGATGGAAATTGAAAAGAAAGAGGAAAAGGCTGATATAGTTAAATGATTATTGTTAATGTGAAACAACAATACTTATAAATAGATTAAATGTTAATTAACTAAGGTAAAAAAGATGGCAGAATTCAGCATAGAAAAAGGAATGAAGATTGAACATGAGATTGATAAAGAATTGGAAGAAATAATAAAGAAGCAGGCGACAAGAATAAAAGTTGTCGGCTGCGGCGGAGGAGGGGGAAATTCTATTTCAAGGATGAAAGAAGTTGGAATAAAGGGGTGTGAGATAATGGCAATAAATACCGACGCACAGGATTTGCTTTATACAAATGCTGATTCTAAAATATTAATTGGAAGGGAATTGACGCATGGACTCGGTGCTGGAAGCAATCCGAAAGTGGGAGAGCAGGCTGCAAAAGAATCTGAACAGGAAATAAAAAAGAAACTTGGGGAAATTGATTTGATTTTCGTAACATGCGGGCTTGGAGGAGGAACAGGGACAGGAAGCGCGCCTGTTGTGTGCGAGCTTGCAAAAAAAATGAACGCTTTGACTATTGGAGTTGTTACACTTCCTTTTACTGTTGAAGGGCAGAAAAGAATTGAAAATTCCCAGTATGGATTGGAAAAAATGGCTGCCGTTACTGACACATTAATTGTCATTCCAAATGATAAACTATTGGAGATTGCTCCGGATTTGCCGATTCATACCGCATTTAAAGTTGCAGATGAAATTTTAACAAATGCGGTAAAGGGAATAACTGAATTAATTACAAAGGCTGGATTGGTAAATCTTGATTTTGCAGATATAAGGGCAGTAATGGCGAATGGGGGAGTTTCGCTTATAGGAATAGGGGAATCAGATTCTTCAAGAAACAGAGCAGAAGATGCTGTTGAAAAGGCAATAAACAATCCTTTGCTTGATGTTGATGTTTCTGGAGCAACAGGAGTTTTAGTAAATATAATCGGCGGGCAAGACATGTCCCTTGACGAGTACAGGAGAGTAATGGAAATCCTAGGAACCAAAGTCGCGCAGGATGCCAAAATAATTTCTGGGGCGCAGATATCTCCTGATATGGACAAGACAATGAAGGTTCTCCTCATTGTTACAGGGGTTAAAAGCTCGCAGATAATCGGAGTTTCAACAGAATTTTCAAAGCGAGAGGAAGATGCTCTCGCAGAGGAATTGGGGATTGATTTTGTGAAAGATGAATGATTTAAGAAGTAGAATTTGAATTCGCAACATTTATAAGGTATTTTGATTTTTATGGAATATGGAAAATATGGAAGTTTTACAGGAGTTTAAAATTTTGGAGACTGACTCTTCATTTATAACTAAGAATGCAAAAATGCTCGGAGACAGTTATCCTCAGAAGTTTATTGCAGTCTGGGATTCCAAAATTGTAGCAGTGGATTCTAATTTTGAGATTTAAGGTTTTGATAGAGTATATTCCTGCCAAAGGGCAGATTATCCTTTATTAGTTTAGTAAATGTAAGCTTTTATAAATATCTGTGGTTTATACTTTTATGCTTGAGCCAAACAAGATAAAAAAGATAGTCAATATCAATTATTTTTTATTGCTAATAAGAAAGTTTAGGCAAGAGGATATTGAAGACAGCCAGCATAGTTTCAAAAGATTAAGTCAAAGACAGAGAGAAATATTTAACATAGAAGAAATACGCAAGATATTGCTTAAGGACAGGCCCTTTCTCGTTGGAATTCAGGAAAATGGAAACTATGCAGTATTTTATAAGCATCTTGGCAAGAACTTGAGAATAATATTAAGACTAGAAAACAAAAAGGTTAAAATAGTCACCTTTTACTATATATTGGACGAGCAGATACCAAACTTATGAAAATGGAAGAAAATAAAGGGAAAATATTAGAAGCTGAAGGAGAAATGGATTATGATTATGTAAATGATATTCTTCTTTTTAAAGTAAAAGATAGGGAGTATGACTTTTCACTTGAATTTCAGAATATGGTTATTGATGTTGATAGTGAAAAATTTATTGTTGGGATACAGCTTTTTGATGCTTCTCAATTTTTAGGAATACCTAAAATTAATTTAAGGGAAATCCCAAAATGGCAGTTTAAGGCGAGAGTAGAGAAAGGGATAATTGAACTTCGCCTGTTTTATCAATTAAAGATTAGAAATAGAATAATTGAAAGAACGCCAATTATAATACAGGAAAATAAGTCAAATCTCCCAAGCCCCCAGATGGTTACTACCTGCTAAATTCTCTTATCTCAAAGAAGTTAACCCTATTAGTTGAAGTAAAAAACCAAAGGCGATGCATAAGAAACCAATAGAGTTCCACAAATGTTTTGGTGGAATAAAACCTTCAACGATAACAATACGATTTAGTTTTACTTTCCACCTCAATGTTTTGGTATCTTTATAAATTGGTCTCCATCCCATCCACCAATACCTCTTCGTCCAAGGATTAGTATAATTTGTTTGATGCCATTTCCCAAAAATAGTTACTAAAACTAATATAAAAGAGCCAATGAAGTTAAATATTAATCCTAAAATTTCTAAGTTCATGTTTATTTCAAGCTATCTTCAATTATCTTCTGCTCTTCCTTTGTAATTCCGTATAGTTTGTATACTTCTTCGTCTATTTCGTAGTCAATGTCTTTAATCTGGCTTTCCAGTCTTTCCTTTTCGTTTCCCGATGGCTTTCCTTCGTGGAGCTTCTTTTGTAAAAGAAGCATTTTGTCCACTAGGGTTATTATCTTTTCTTCCTGAGGTTTTGATGGGATGTGGATTGGAAGTTGCTTGATATCATCTGGATAAACATGAAGTCCCCCGCCAATCCTTTCCAAAAAGAAATAGTTAATTGTTTTAGAATTTAATAGAGCTAAAAGATATTTTTCATCAACGGCCTTCAAAATTTTAACTTCCTCTATGACATTCTTGCCATTTCTTTTTGCATTCATTATTCTATCTTTCCTCACCAAAACACTGACTGTGTGTTCGGCATAATAATTATCATAATCGCACACTGCTCTAATCCCTTTATTGCCTGATATATCTGGAACAAATAATTTGGGGTTCTCAAAAAGCTCTGGAAACATTGGATTATACAGTTTTTCTTTATCATAAACCATATATTCATCATAATAATCCAAAAAGTATCTTTTAACATTTCTTCCATTAATCATTTTTTTG
>Ga0172375_10000374_pt1 | contig 72002 bp, 75 predicted proteins | sample LakKiv1m_FD_114537 | JGI IMG/M metagenome (GOLD analysis project Ga0172375, IMG submission 114537) | Freshwater microbial communities from Kabuno Bay, South-Kivu, Congo - kab_092012_11.1m | ecosystem: Environmental > Aquatic > Freshwater > Lake | place: Democratic Republic of the Congo... | reverse complement strand
GGTCATCCAGATTTGTTCAACACCCTTTTTAGTTTTTGTTATACCTTTTACAACAACACCTTCATTCAAACCAAATATATTATTCTTAACATCGTTTACGAGTTGTTCGTCATAATAACCTTCATAAACTATTTTAGGAATACCTAAGTGTTCAAAATATTGTATAAAATCACTTGCTTTTATAAAACCTTTTTGAAATACATCAACATCAAACAGAACAACATCCATATGATTATTTTTTCTATCTTCTGGACTATGCCAACCTGCAAAAGAATTTGGTCCGAAGAATTCAGCAAATACAGTAACATTTCTTGCGTTCTTAAAATACTTATCTTCAGAGAAAATCTTATCTAAGCCAGCTGAATATTTCTTCATAAAAATTTCAACAGCTAAACCCCAAGTAGGGTCTTTATACCTAATGAGAAAATAATTCTATTTTGAGCAAAAATGGTTATGCTCAAAAACAACATGATAGTTAATAGTATAGTTTTCATATGAAAAAATCCAATAATTTTTGTTATTGGACTTATAGTAGTTTAATTGATTATTGTTTACTTTTTTATATCACCTGGTTTAACAATTGAATAAACTGTCTTACCATTAACACTTTTTCCTCTTAAAACTTCTTTTCTATTATGACCTTCGTTGTATGAAAAATGAATCCAATCTGGATTTGTATCATTACCGAATTCATATATCAATTGATCAAATTCAAGGTTTTCCCAAATATAGAAAAACATCTCTTTATTTGTTTTATAACCATAATTATCATCAATATCAAAGGCGGCTCCATTATTTGCTAAATGTTGTGAACCGTGTGCTCCACCGATTTTATCATTTAAAGCATCGCTTCTAAAACAAGAACTAATATAAATTGGATTTGCAACCCATTCTCTTAATGGTTCAAAAACTGCGTTTGCACATTTCTTTATATTTTCCGATTGAGTTTTGTTTGGAGTATTGTCAATGTGATTTTTAATTGCTGTTGGACTGTAAGTAACTTCTTTATAACTTACATGTGTTGAAATATTTTCTGGCATAAATTTTATTATTATTTTTTATTTTAGATATGTTCCTCTTAAAATATACATATATGATGTTCTATCAGCACACATCTATTTTATGAACTGATTCAAAATCATATTGATCCTAAATTTGTTCCTATATTTTTTCTTAATCTCATCTTCTGTTCTATCTCAGAAAGTCTTACTTTTCTATCTTCTTGTTTCTTTTCTGGCATAATGAAAGCTTGTTCTGGAATTTGTTTACTACCTACATTTATTGTTTTTTCGGTTGGTTGTACATAATTATTACCCAAATTTGTTTTCTTATCTTTTAATATAGGATTATTATAAATAACATCATCAAATTCTAAATCGTTCTTAATCTTTTTATTTTGTTCGATTGAAGATAAATTTGTACCTATATTACTTGTCAAAATACCTGGTTCTAACTGGTCTACATTCTTATAATAATCATCTCCAATATCAGCATCTGATGAATTTCTCTGATACGCAATCTGATCTTTTGTTCTTTTATCTTTTTTCTCAAAATAATATATTAGACCACTATTTCCATACAAAATATTTATAATATCAGCCTTATCATATACGAAATTCTTATTTGTACTAACTATACTAACCTTTTCATATTTTGTTTCATCAAAAGGTAAATAAAGTATATTATCACCAATATTAGATATGTTTGAAGTTAAAGTACCTGCAGGCGATTGAGTATATAATCTATCATTTAATACGTTGTTTCCAATATTTCCACTAATTTGACCTGATGTATCTTGTTCAAAAATAATATCATTCAAGTTGTCATTACCAATATTTCCAGTCTGAATGCCAGCATTGTCTTGTGTAAATCTTGGTGTATTTAATGTTTGGTTTGCTACATTTCCAGTTTGAACACCAGCGTTGTCTTGTGTAAATAAAGAATTTGTTAATGTGTTATTACCAATATTTCCAGTCTGAACACCAGCATTATCTTGTGTAAATAAAGGATTTACTAAATTTTGGTTTTGTACATTTTCTGTTACAATACCTGGATTGTCTTGTGTAAAAACAGGATTTATCAAACTTTGATTTTGAACATTACTAGTTGTAACACCTGGATTGTCTTGTGTGAACACTGGGTTGTTTAAATTTGTATTACTAATATTTCCAGTTAGTGCACCAGGATTTGTTTGTGTAAAAATAGGGTTATTGAGATTGTTATTATCTATATTATCAGTCAATACGTCAGGATTTGATTGTAAAAAAGCTGGAACGTCCAAATCGTTGTTACCAATATTATTTGTTAATGCACCTGGGTTTGTTTGACTGAAAACAGGATTTACTAAATTATTATTGTTAATATTTCCAGTTAGTGCACCAGGATTAGTTTGATTAAAAACAGGACTGTTCAAGTTTGTATTGTTAATATTTCCAGTTAGTGCGCCTGGATTAGTCTGATTAAACGCAGGAGTATCTAGTACAGGATTATCAACATTAGGTGTAATAATACCTGGATTATCTTGATTATATAATGTACCTAAATTTGTTCCAATGTTACCAGATAAATCTCCAGGATTTGTTTGTAAAAATCTTGGATCATCTAAATCATTATTACCAACATTGTTAGTTAATTCGCCTGGATTTTCTTGTGTACCATTATAAATGTTTTGATTTAATGTAGGATTTCCAACATTCGATGTTAATAACCCTGGTGGCATTTGACCTTTAGAAACACCTTGATATGGCGGTCTAAAAGGTATTACACCTTCTAATCCTTCGCCGACATTATTTAAAAAATCATCTAATCCCATTATAATTTACTTATTAATTTTCTTCTAGCAACCATAGCTTCAATATATTGATCTCTAGGCAATTTTAAATTTGGTCTTTGCAAGTCTTCTGGCATATTTGTATAAGTAATATTTTTAACCACATCGGCTTGTTCATCTATTTTTTCCATTTCACCATTTTCTATCGATTTTAGAATTTCTGTAAGATATACTGATGCTTCTTTGAGTAAATCATCTTTCTTAACTGTTATTTCAAAAATTTTATCAGTATCATAAATATGAAATTCGTCTGATGGTATCGAATTGTCCTCATAGAATTTTAGTGTTCCAATTTCACCATATTTGAATATTATCTTATTAGTTAATGATTGATATTTTTTAATAAATTCATCACGAATTTTAATAGTAAAATCTGGATCTTTCTTAACTTGAACAGGACCTTTTAAGTTAGTTCCCAAATCCAATTTAAATATACTTATATTTTTAAAATGTCTTAATAAAGTGTTATTGGTTACTATGTTCATTATTTTTCAAATTGTGTTTTTAATTCTCCGATTTTAGAAACTATGAAGATTTCTATATAATCATAACCTGCATCGCCCTGAGTTTGTCCTTGTGCTTGTGGTGGTTGTCCTTCAAATAATTTTTCCTTACTATTATATTTTACACTTTCCATTCCTTGTCCACCCATTTGTCCTTGACCTTGTGTAGCTTGTGCTTGAACTTCTTTACCACTTGTTTCGGTTTGAGTTTGTGAAGCAATTTTTACTTTTACGAAAAATCTACCTTCATTATTTATTTCATCATCGGTTGATTCTTTCATATCTAAGTTACCTTGCCATTCTCTCAACATATCTGAAGTTTCGTTATCATATATTTTTATCTTCATATATGATTTTGCAATAGGTTCATTTTCTTTTACATCATCTAATTTAACAATGAAAATAACTTGGTAGTAAAATTCATCATCTTGAAAATTCAATACAACATTTTTTTCAAAAGCATCATGAGATGTGGATCTTTCAACATCAACAAGTGTTATAACATCAAGTTCTTTTTCTCCTAATACTTTATTTTTTCCTTCAAATGTTTCTTTAAACATTTTGACCATATTGTTTAAAAGTGTAGAAATTCTATTAGATGCAGAATTTACATACTCTTCATATAACCTTAAGTTTCTTAATTTTTTCATTGAATTTAGATATGTTTTTATTATATATTAAAAAAGTTTGCTTAATACTTCATTTATTTTCCTTTTATGTATAAATACACACGGAGATTCGGTCCATATTTCTTCGGAAATAGACTGAAATTTTTTTAGATATTTCATAATTCTATATATTAATTTTCATTTTATCATATTAATATATAGATAAAATAGATGTCTGTTATGGAAATTAAAAGTTTTAAAATATTTGAAAACACTGCTAATCAAACGCAGGGTAATACATATGGTATGGGAAATATTGGTGCTCCACAACCTGTTCAACCACAAGAACAAACAGTAAGTGAATTGCCAAGTAAAAGAGTGCCAAGACCAGAAGAACCTCCTAGAGAAGAACCTAAAAATGAAAGTGTGAAAACATATTCTGATTTTCATTTGAACGAGGATGCTTTTGTAACGGCTGGTAATACAGCTGGTATAGGAAATGTAAGTGCATCACAACCAGGTGCAGTTCCAGGCGAAACTAGCACAAAAGGTTCTGGTGATAAAGTTGCAACATCGTTTGGTAAATCAACTCAACAAAAACCAAAATTCAAACACGCAAAAAAAAGACCACCTAAATGTGAAGTTATAATACCATTTAATAAATTTGTTAATACAAAAGTTAATGAAGATGGTGGTGTTGCATTTGCAACAGCTGGTAACACTGCTGGTATGGGTAATGTAACTGCACCAACAGTTTCAGCTATACCAGGTGATGTTAGTGGTTCGATTGCTGGTTCTGGTGATTTGCCAGCAAAAGCTGGTGTTTTTACAAAAACACCTGTTGGTAAGAAGAAAAGAAAAATAACAAAAGAACATATGGGTACAGAACAACCAAAAGAAAATATGTATGTAACATCATATACTGATTGGTTAACTGCTGATGGTACTAATGAAAATATAGAATTGTTTGAAGATTCATCAAGAGTTTGGAATATGTTAGAGAAAATATCAGTAGAATTACAATATCAAAGAGATAAACTTGAAAAAATGGATAATAAATTAGATGATGTAATCAAATTTAATAATTTAAAAACAAAATAAATATATGCAAAAATACAATCATTTTTTAAAAGAATCATCAATGTTTGCTGATGTAAAAATATTCATCGAACAATTGAAAAACATTTATGGCAATCAGATTTCAATAAACATTGAAAAAAATCCTATAAAGGTTATAGTAAAGGTTGTAGATAAACCTGTTCTATCAATATATTATGATGTTGACAATGATGTTGTTGTTATTGAACCAATAAACAAAGAAAAAACAGAATATTTTAAATGGTTTGATATTGATAATATAATTGATATGTGTAAAACATATATTGATGATGAATTAAGACAAATACAAGTACAAGTATAAAAAAATAAATATACTATCATGAAAACAATTATGAATTTTGATAAATTTGTAAATGAAAAATGGTCTGGTGATGTTAAAGTTAAACAAACTGGCGAACACGCAGGAAAGACTATTGCTGAAATAAACAAAGAGATTACTGCATTAAAAGACAAACACGCTGCAGCAAAAGAAAAAGATAAAGGTTATAAAGTATCTGACACTGACAGAACTAAAATGTCACAACTTTTATTTGCAAAGAGAGCAAAGAAACATTGGAAGAAATAATTTATGAAATATCTTAAATATTTTGAAACATCTCCTAGTGATTGTTATCCTGGACCACCAGTTGTTAATGTTACATCTAATTTTTTAACAGCAGGTGCTTCTGACGGAAGTATTGGCGGTAGCGGTGATATATATGGTCAAACTGGTGCTATGGGTGGTGAATTTCCTAAAAAATATGTACCATCTACTGCTGAACCAGATAGATTCAAACAGACTGTTAAAAATGTTATAAGAAAAGAAAGCAGAAAACGCAAAAATGCTTTGAAAAAATTGCAAAAATTAGATAAACTATTATCTTTTGATGAATTTGAAAATAAATAATCGTTATATGAAATATTTAAAAACATACGAATCAAAAACAACTAAGAATACTAAAATAGTATTTTATTGGACATTGTTAAATTGGGATAGAGAATTTGAAAAAGTTGTCTTTGAAACAATTGTTGGAGGTGATTTAGATAAAAGAGAAGCTGACGATTGGGATAGAGATAACAGCGATTATATCTATAATAAATTTGATTTTCATGTTGTATTTGATCATGTTATAATGTACGTTGAACCAACCAATGAACCTGTCAAAGATGTTGAAATCATTAAAACAATTGATGGTAAACTTTCATTTCATGAACCAGATGATGAATTAACTAAATTAAGAAAAGAAACAGAAGAAATAAAAAAAGAAATAACACAAAGAAAAGCCGACCTTTACGATTGGTATAAGAAACAAAAGGAAAAAGAAGAAAGAAAGAAAAAAGATTATCCATCTTGTTGGATTGATCCTTCTGGAAATGAATACCGTGTTAGATTTGCTGGACATGAGGAATTTGCAATAGAATGGTTAGAACAAAATAATTGGACATATGATGATATTAAAAAAGCTAAGGAATATGGTGGTTATCATTATGAGATTTTAGAAAAAGAAGGTTGGGTTAGAATTTTAGGTTGGACTGACCCACCAACATTTTCATTACCAAAGAAATTAACAACCAAACAAAGAAAAGCAATTAAAGATTATTGTCAAGCTAATGAAGCAGATTTGCCATCAGGTTTATAAAATTTTTAAAAAGTCGCTAAAAAGCGACTTTTTTTTATTTAAACAAACTACATTTAACTAATATATAAACAAAAAACTATTTATAGAAAATGGACCTAAATAAAAATTATTATTCAATATTAGGAGTAAATAAAAATGCAACTATAGATGAAATTAAAAAAACATATAGAAAATTAGCATTATTGTACCATCCTGATCGAAACAAAGGCGATAAAACAAAAGAAGAAAAATTTAAACAAATTTCAGAAGCAAATTCTGTTCTTGGTGATGAAACATCAAAAAAACAATATGATTCACAAAGTCCTCACGGAAATTCTTATAATCCAAATCCATTTGCACATGTTGGCGGCTTTGGTATGGATGATATTTTTAACGCTTTCTTCGGTGGTGGAAACCCATTTACACAAGGTGGTATTCCGTTTGGTTCTTTTTTTGGTGCAAAAAATGAATATAGAGAATTTCAAGAAAATTTAGATATTACTGTAAATTTAATTGTTACATTAAATGATGTTTATAAAGGCAAACCTATAAAAGTTTCATATAAGAGATTTGTTCATTGTGAAACTTGTAAAGGAACTGGTTTTGATCCAAGAAGTGAATCATATGAATGCGAAATGTGTAACGGAAGAGGAAAAGATAATTTAGGCAGAAAATGTGAATATTGTCAAGGAATGGGTAGAGTATATTCTTTACCTTGTGGTTCTTGTAACGATGGAGAAAAGATTGTTTTGAAAGATGCGGAATTCAATGTTACAAACATTGAGAGTATGAGAGTTTCAGAAGATAAATATTTAAGAGGATTTGGTCATCAGTCTAAATATTTCAGAGAAAAGAAAGGTGATTTAAAATTAAAAATAATCTATCAAGATGTACCAAATCACAAAATAATAGACAACAAATTATATTATAATTTAGATTTGCATTATGATGATGCTATAAAAGGCATAAAATATGAATATGTGGCTTTAGATGATAGTAAGATAAAAGTTACCATTCCGGCAAAAACAAAAGATGGTGATTTAATAAGATTAAAAGGAAAAGGTCTTATAATTAATACAAAAGGCGAAAGAGATGATTTATTTTTCAAAATCAATATCATCATCGATTATACTAGACTGAAGAATTAATATATACTCTTATAAAATTTATATAAGAGTTTGAAAATCCTAAAAACATATGAAGATTTTAGTCACAGAGACTTGGTAAAGTCTACTGTAAAACAATCTATTGAATATAGTAAAGTGATGACAGATATGTCAAAAGATGATACTATACAATATGTTGCTGAACATTGTAAAGAATTTATAAACAGACCAGTTTTGATATACAGAGAATGTAATGCAAAAGTTGATTTTTTTAGAAGTGAACCAATACAAAGAACATCAAGAGATAATCCAAATTGGTACACACTAATGATTGATAATTCAAATAATTGGAAAGAATATCCAAAGAGAGGTAAATCCTTCATATGTAGTATCGGTGATGAACATGAAGTGTTGGGACCATTTTATTATGTGGTAATACCAATAGATGGTTCTAATTGGGGTATTGCGCCAGAAGATGATATTTATGAATGTTTCTGGGAAACACTTGGTACTGGTCCAGATAATTTTTTTGAACAATTGAATAGACTATCACTTAAATTAGATTTAGACGGCATAAGTGATGATTCTTACACAGGAATGTTATCAGATATTAATAAATTATCACAAGAACTATTTACTCAAAAATACATAAAACTTTCAGTAGAGGATGTCAATCTATATCAGGTACATAATTTTTTTACAACTAATGGTTCAGAAGCATTACCATATAAAATAGATTATGCAATGAAACCAGATTTGAACAAATTCACTCATAAAAAATATACAGAAATAAAATATGATGAAAATCAATTTGATAATTATAAAGAACTATGGACTGATTCGCCATGTGTATTTATAAAATATGGAAATCGTGGTGAAAATTTTAAAAATTTTATTAATAATTTATCTAAATATATAAATAAAAATATATCATTTGAAAGTTTATGAAATATCTAAATAAATATGAATATTTTGTATATGATGAAAAAAGAATCCCTAATACTTTAGATGTAAAAAATAGGTTCGTAAAATCAATGGTCAAATTAACCGAAGATGAAGCTTTTGATTATGTTATAAAAAATTGTAATGAATGGTTAGAATATCCAGTAAAAATAGGAAGAAGAATTCAAACAACTGAAAATTGTTTTTATTCTAAACCAGTAGATAGAATTTCAAGAGATTGTGAAAATTATTATACTTTAATTATGGATAATGCACCAGAATGGAAAGATTATCCAAAGAGAAGTAAATCTTTTATTTGTTCTTTGTTATATTCTAATATGAATGGTAACGCATTTGTTGTTATACCAAATGATAATTCTATTTGGGGCGTTTGTAATGAAGTAGATATATATGATTCATTTATTAATGGTATGGATGCCGCTGGTTGGATGACAGAAGCAGCTGATAATTTTGTTGATAGAATACTTGATATTTCTAAAAAATTTAATGTAGAATTGAGCCAAACAAATTATGAAGATTTGCATAAGGGTATAGATGAGATAGAAAAAAAGTTGAAAGAATTTAAAAATAATAGACACGGTGTTGAGGTTAAATATATAGGAGAAGATGATATAGATTATGAAGAAGATTTTATCAATTTTATGTCAAAAAATGCTTGGAAAAAATTATTACATATATTTTCACCAGAAATTAACAGATTTAAATTATTAAATTTACAACAGTTATATCAAAGAGGAAAATATGGAATTCATAATACAAGAAATGAAATATGGTCAGAATCAACTTGTTTATTTATACAAGGACAACATAATACTATGCAAAAAATACCATTGTTAGAAAAGCTTAAATCAAATGGAAAAATGAATGAATTAATATAATGAAATATTTACAACAATTTGAAGACACAAGCATTTGGAGAAAGAGAGAAAAGAAAACAGTTAATCGTTTTCTAAAAGCGGCTGAAGAAATGAAAATTGATAAAGCTGTTAATTTCGCAATAAAGAATTGTCAAGATTTTATTAATCATCCTTTTAGAATGGTGAGAGGTATAACAATGACATCAAATGATGGTGATGATAACAATAAATTATTAGATATTTATTATAGTAAACCTGTTAAAAGATGGTCAAGAGACAATTCAAATCATTATACATTAATGTTAGATAATCTTCCAGAATGGAAATTATTTCCAAAAAGAACAAAATCTTTTATTTGTTCACTTGGTAAAAAACAAATTGGTGATGAAGAATATATTGTTATACCTATTGACGGTTCGATGTGGGGAATAGCACCAGCATCTGATATTTTTCAAGCTTTCAAAAAGGGAACAAGTGAATATTTAGGATTTTCATATGATATTGATAATTTTTTTAATATTCTTGCAAATATATACAAAGACCAAACTAAAGAAGAACTAAATGATAAGAATTTTAAAATATTTAAAAATGAAATAAAATCATTAGATGATTATATAGAAATACCAAATAATAATAGACAATATGAATTATTATCTAAAATTTTAGAAAATGGTAAACTTTTCAAAAAAATAAGAATGATGATGTCACCAACATTGAACAATTTTAGATTGTTAAGTTGGCAAGAAATATATAATGAATCAGTTCAAGGAAATTGGAAGCAACATATAGATAAAATATCAATTAATAGTTATAACGAATGTTGGACAGATAGCCCATGTTTGTTTATAAATGATAGATTATCATTCAAATTCATTCAAAAATTAGAAAAGAAAACAGGTAAAAAAATAAGACAAAAGAATAACAGATTATGAAATATATAAGACAATACGAAGCCTACAATAATAACAAATTAAATGAGTTAATTGTAAAATATTATAACGAATACTCAGAAGAATTGATTGATATTATAAGTACATATTCAAAACCTTCTGATGCGGAAGGAATAATGCAAAAATTATCATTTGTTATGGAATCTCCAGGTGATGTTGAAACTATTAAGAAAGATGGAAAATCTGTAGCTTATTTTGTGGATATGAAAGAAGTTAATGCACAAACAATATTCTTTGATATTGAAAATGAGAAATTCCGAATGAATTCGTATAAAAATTTTATGGATAGTATTGAATAAAAAAAGACCTCATTTGAGGTCTTTTTTATTTTATAATCTTGTGTGTTTTTATAGAATTTCATAATTTATTCTTTAAACTTTTTAATTGTATCTAAATTTTCAATAATCTTATTTTCTTCATAAACTTTATTGAAAGCATCGTTTAATGATTCCATTTCATCAATTTTTTTGATTTTAAGAGCTTCATTAACAAGACATTTTAAACAAGATTCTTCTTTTTCTTCTTTAAGAGAAACGCCATATTTTTCTTGCCATTCTTTTGAACCAAATGATTCTTTTTTATCTAATTCTTTTTTACAATCTTTATAAATTTCATCAACTAAAGAATTCATAAGTATTGAATCTTCATCTAATGATTTTTTAGTAATTTTTGAAAAAATCATACCTTTCATAGCATCTTTAACTTTTTCTTTTGTGCATTCGCCATCACAAGCAAATATACAATGTTTTAAAGTTTTATTATATTCTGCTTTGCTTAAAACTTTTGCTATTTTGCCAATAAGACCTTCATTACATTTACATTTACCTTCTTCGCATCCACATTTTTCTTTACTTTTTTCACATTCACATTCGCCTTTTTTGTTTTTACCACAACCACATTTTTCTTCTTTTTCTTCTTTCTTTTCTTGTACTGCGATGTCTTTTTTAGCATTATCATAAAGTTCGCCTAAATAATTATCCATTTCTTCTTGTTGTTCAATAGATCCACGAAATATATCTGGATATTGTTTTGTCATTTCTAATTTAAAATCTTCAAAAGTTAATGCCTCTCGAGCAATCAAATAAATATTATTCATATGACTTTCGTTTAATGAATAAGCCTCATTCTTTTTTGATTTTTTCTCTTTAGCTTTTGCAGATCTTTCTGCTGCTTTTTCCATTTCTTCATCTGACATTTCTTCTTTATCTTCTTCATCAAATGGATCTTTAAAATCAACACCTCTATCTTTTAAGATGTCCATAATTTTTTCTTTATTAAGGTCAGATGTTTTCTTTGATTTTAATTTCTTCAAAAGTTGATCATCAGAATCTCTTTCTAATTGTTCACTTCTTTTCTTTTCTTCACCTTTTTCTAAAGCTTCTTTATCAACTTTTATTTTCTTAATTTTGAATTTAAGAGTATAAGTATTTTCATCTTTACCATTTCCATCTTGATTCTTTGATGAATAACTAAGAACTGGTTCATATTCTCTTTTCTTTAAAACGCCTTCTGTAAAATCACTTTTAAGGTCATCATCATATTTGCAAAACCAGTCATTGTAAACAACTTCAAATTCTACTGAAATTGGAAAACCATCAGAATCATATTCATATTTTTGTTTCTTTGCTTGGAGAAACATATCACTTATGATGTTATCAACATCTTTTTTAAATACTGTCAACGAAGTTGCAGCTTTCTTTGTTTCATTTATGAAATCTTTGTAATCAAATAAATTTTTCATTCTCTAATTTATTATTTTTTATATAGGTATATATTAAAGAATAAAACCCTTTTTTCAAATTAAAGTTGCTTTCTTTTAACATTAACATTTTAATATATAAACCAAAGAAAATAATAAACTATAATGACTTGGTTTTGGCAACAAAAAATTGAATACGATACATTAACTGGTACATCTAATGTAATAAGACATACAGATTGGGTTAGTCCAAATTCAGTAAAACAATGTTACTACGGGACATCTATTAGTTCATCAACACATTATGAACCAAAAACATCAACAAACAAAACAGATATTGTAGATAGTTCTTATGATGATATTTATGATGGAGAATTGAAATCTATATGGAATAATATAGACAATGTTAAAACCTTTGATGATTCATATACTTCTATATTATCACCAAACGCCAATCATTCTATTAGAAAAGTTGGTACTCCAACATTAGTAACATATGATTATAATTTTAATATTCCAACTGGTTCAACAATATGTGGCTTAGAAGTTAAGGTATCAAAATCTGCATATAGTTTATATGATAATACAATAACAAATATTATATTTGGTTACGATAAATGGTATTATGATAATAATATAACACATTATACATATGATAGTTTAGTTACTTTGGATATAAATTCTGGTTGTACAACAGCACAAACTTTTAATAATTACGCTACATTATATTCACCAGAAATTATATCAACTACAATATCACAGAATGATCAATATTATATCAGTGATGATGGGTATTATGTTTTCCCACCAACGAATATATGGTCAACAGATAAGGAAACTGTAGTATATGGTGGAAAAGATGATATGTGGTCGAGTGATTACACTATAACAAGAGATATATTAACGAGTTCAACATTCAGCATTTTGATTGGTGCAACCCAACATGTATTCAGAGGTTATGAAACAATACCATCTTTCTATAATGTTAAGGCTAAGAGAAATTGGTATTTAGCAAGATATTTAAATGGTTATGATACATATTATATGTGTTATCATGTATCAAAAATATATGATATTCAAGCAAGAGCATTTTATATAAATGATGATCAAGTTTATAATTTAATGTACAGAGAAGATATATTTACCAGTGGTAATACATTAAAAACATATGACACATATTTTAGATTTCAACAATGTTTTAATGGAATTTGTTATTCTTATGTTAAAGATACTGATGATATTTACAATATATCTTTGATGACAGGTGATGGATATTCAATTAATAATATGTATAATGAATATAATATTATAGACGAATATATGTCAAATATGTATCAAGTTGATATTGCTTCAAGTGAGAATGTAGATATAACCACAAGTCATTTTACTATTGATAATACAAATGTAAAACCTGGTCATTTAATATTATTAACATCACAAGATAGTTCAGAAGAAAATGATATTTATAGAGTTACTAATAATTATCTTTTAGAAAATGCAGAATTATTAACAACAAGAGATGATGCTTGGAGAGCTAAGTTTTTTGTTAAATTAGGTTCTAATAAAGAAAAACAATATTTTCTAAAAAATGAAGGAATTCAGTTTCCAATTGTAAATGAAGAGAAATCGTTTTTAACAGGACATTCTTGGATTGTAAAACATCATATAGATTATGTCATTACATCTAATAAAACCATTTTATTAGATTCTTCTGGAAATACTTTAAGTAATCCTTGTAAAATGTTATTCACTGATTATGCTGTTGCAAGAACATTGATAGAAATTGATAATTGGGGTTATTTTGATATGTACCCACTTTCAAGCACAACAGATCAAATTATTATTAATTATTTAGATAATCAATATATTATATCAAATACTGGGGATTTGTTTTATACATTAACTGGAAATACAACAGCAAGTACTATGTTTGATTGGACTGGAAATACAACATTTGTAGTCGATTCAACATTTTATTCAAATAGTCTTGTTGGTGACCATGTTGTTGTATCTTTTAGAAATGATACAAATGTTTTCACAACAACAGAAATATTACCTGGTGGTTCATTATTAAATTGGTTTGGAAAGATTAAGGCAATAGATTCTAATTATGTAACAATTGATGGTGAAATTCCTGGATGGTTTTATAATAATTTGATTTCAAGTTCATATAGATTTGGTATTAGAAATTTACATCATTGTAATTCTGGAAATACATATGCCGAAATAAATAATCAATTTCAAAATTATTTAAATGCTTCACCATATGGTGAAATAATAGATTTTTCATCTCTTGATGATAGAATTAGAGTTAACACAATTCAAGACACTGATTATTTTAGATATTTTGATTTTACACTAATAAGTTTGACTAGTACAACAAGTGCATACACATTTACTACTGAAAGTCCATATCAACATTATAAATTGAAAACTTTCTTAGATAATATGGGAGAAATTCCAGTTAATATATACAATGAAGCATATATGTTATGCAGCGACTATACAATTGAAGAAATGATAGTGAATTGGGCGTTCCAAGGACATACATCAACAGATACATATTTCCCTATACAATCGAGTTTATTCAAAATTATTCCAAAAGATACAGCTAAACTATTAGATTTTAAACAATATACATTTATAGATTTTGGAATTCTTGCTAAATCAGGAACAGAACCATCATCACCATATTACTTCACAACAAATAGTTCAAGAACAATGATTTATGAAATAACAGATGAATATATGTTGATTGAAAAGCCACGAATGGATATTGGAATAACAGCTAACACATTTGATTTTATTAATGTTAGCAAAGTTCAAGATATATCTGATATTTTATATGATATTTATTTGAATTACCCTCATTCTCATTACTACAAGTATCCTGATAATGTAAGAAGTAGAATTTGTTCCCAATATGCTTTAATACTTAAAGAAAACGAGTTTGTTAGAAACTTATCAACTGGTCTTTTATATCAAAAAGACGATTTATTTAATTTAGACATATTTGATATTAATATAGACACAAATTATAGACATTTATATGATGTTAATTTGACATATCAACCTATTGAATTAATAGATGTTGGTATAGATGGTATAACAAAATTGTCATATCCTTTAGAATTGAAAAATCTTGATCTAACCACAGTTAGAAATATATTTTATACAGGTATTTCATATGATGCGTATGGATTTGATGCAGAATCTTATGTACAATCTGCTACACTTCTTGATGGCGAAATATATTTAAATGTTAAATATCAAGGTAAATACGAATTTGCACTTCAAACTGATGATTATAATACGTTAGATTGGTATAGAAATAGTGCGGCTCTTGTGTTTGATGGTCAAAATCTAACAGAAAAAGGATTTATTTATACACACTTTATTGGTGCCAATACAGCATACAGTTATTGTTATGATATAAAAACTGATGACGATTTGAATACATATCATTTGTATTATACAGGTCGTGATATATCGGCATCATATTTATTATTTGATTCTCCTTCTTCAACAACCGAAGGTGTAACACAAATCAATTCACAATCCGCTTTAACCTCGCAGTATCAAAGTCATTTATTAATGTTTAATTATGCAAGGGAAATAGTCACCGCTATAACATATAAATCTATCGATTTATATGGAACTAATAGTATTCAGGATTATGTAAATGTAGCTGGTTATCATTATACTTTTTTATCAGCTTGGAGTGGTAGATATTATCAACAATTTAATAATGATTTGCCAGTAGAAATATTGTCAGATTCTATAACTGCTAGTAGTTATAGTACAAATGCAATTGTTAAATATAGTGAAGATTTCAAAACAATTTTATGGTATAAAAAATTCTGGGCATCTTCTTTCACAACAGTTCCACCAACCGCTAATAGAAATACAATAAACACATATACAATATATGATACATCCGCAAAACTAATTGGTGATGATACTAATAATTATATTTATGCATCTAATAGAGTTAATTCATCTGCAGGATTAGAATATATTGATGAAGGCGGTGTAAAAGGAGATTGTATATTAAATACTTCTGGTTATAATTATATTACATTAATGAAATTGAATGCAGCTGATGGATTTTTATATTGGTGCAAACCTATTTATACATTAGATTATCAAAGCTCAAATGATGATAATCATTTTGTTCATAAAATGTTGTACAATAACGATGCTATATATATGTTAATAAAAGCACAAGGCAGGTTAAGTATAGATGGAACAGAATATGGTTCTAATAATAGTATAACATATGATGATTGGTATTTACCATCAAGAGATGAAATGACATTGATGTATAATAATTTATCATTGTCTGGATATGGTAATTTTGTTTTAGGTACTTATTTATCTAGTTCAGAATGGATTATTCCACAATTTGCTTGGTTTAGACAAATGACAACTCCTTATTTATTTGGGCATCCAAAAACCATAAACGATGGTACAGTTAGACCAGTTAGAGATTTTATTTCAACTGCTAATTATTCTATTGGTAGTAATGGTCCAGCAAGTGGTTGGATTTTCCATAAAATTGATAATGGTGATGGCACTTGGACATATTATGAAGCTGGTCCATCAAACTTGGTTGGTAATTATGCTTGGAGTAATATAACTGATACTGTTGGAACGAGTGATGCTATTGGTGCTGGCAAAACAAATACTGCTGCTATTGTTGCACAATCTGGACATACAACCTCTGCTGCACAAGCTTGTTTAGATTATTCAATACAAATTTGGAATACAAATTGGAATATATTTGTTTTGAAATTTGATACCGATGGAAATGTTGTCTGGGGCAAAAGTTTTGGTGGAAATAATAATGATTATGCAACAGATATTACAATTTACGATGGTATGTTTGGTAATTTCTTGCTTGTTAGTGGTTATTACAATTCATCAACAATTTTAGATAACAATATATTATATTGTCAAACAACAGGTTCATATGTAATGAAATTGAGTCCAACTACAGGTGCTCTTGTAGGTTTATATAACAAAACATCTACAAGCAATTTATACATAAATTCTTTGAGTGTGGTCGATGATAGTGTATATATAGGAGGACACTATAATGGTGGTGCATATTTCGGTGGAAAAGTTTATCCTGGTGATTTTTATTATGACGTAATAGACCCAACTCAGTATAAGATTTTCTTAGAAAAAATAAAAATAAATTCGTTCTAATGGCTGTAAGAGTAGATATAGAAGGCACTGATTTTGAAAAATCAAATGTGATTTTTGTAAATGGAATGTCTTTAGAAAAAGTTAAAATAAGTTATAACTGGTTATTAAACGCAAAAGTAAAAGACGCTATCATAGGTGAAAATGATAGAGGTATTGTTTGGTATTTTGGTGATTGGTATTGTGGTGAGTGGGAAGATGGTACTTGGTACTCTGGAAACTTTTATACTGGTGTTTGGAAAAATGGTTTGTTCTTCTCTTATCAGTTGGATAAATTTGATGTATTAAATGAAGTATTTTTTATAAGACAAACTGGTGATAACTATTCTACTTTTCACAATGGTTTGTGGATGAATGGAAAATTCTATAGCGGTACTTTTGGTGAAAGTGGTACTACACAAGATTGGGCAGACTTTGATTATTATAATGAAACATACGAAGGATATAGTTATATCAATTTCAGAAAAGAAAGTGATTTAATAGGGGGTTCATTACAATATGAAGAAAAATCAGTATCAACATGGGTTGATGGCATATTTCAAAATGGTGAGTTTTATAATGCAATATGGAACAGTGGTCGTCATGTAAATGGTGATATGACAAATTCTATGTGGTTGAATGGTATGTGGTTTAATGGAACATTTGATGGTGATACTTGGTATAATGGTTATTGGTATAATGGCGAATTTATAAATGGTGATTGGATGAATGGAACATTCAGTAAATTAAAAAGTACTGAAGTTAGTAGATTTGGTAATACACTTTTAGACACAGACGATTATTCTCCAATTTGTAATTGGTATGATGGTACTTGGAAAAATGGTGAATGGTTTTCTGGTTATGTTACTGGAAGCACTGGACAACCAGTAGAATCTGCTAAAAATTATTTAAGTATATGGCACAGTGGTACTTGGGATAATGGTATATGGTATGGTGGTCATTTCAGAACTGGTACTTGGAAAAATGGTATTTGGAAGAATGGTATATTTGGCTTTATAAATGCAACAGAATGGACAGAACCAATTTACACATCACAAGCCGATTTAAGAACTAATTTATATAAATGGAGTGGTGATACAGTTATGCCAGACATAACAATGTCTGCAAATGATGTTACAGCATCGAATACTTCAAATACATATTATGAATTAACACATTATATAGAAGATGTGGCTATAAAATTATCATCACATGGAGTAAGTTCTATTACTTTTACACAATCAAGAAGTTTAACATTTAATGTTGATAAATTTGACATATTGACAAGTACAAGTGTCACAAATTTATATGATTTTACAGAAATAAACGAATGGTGTGATATAAAATTTGTTATGAATAATGTTGAATACTATGTATCATCTGTTACAAATCTAGGTGGTGGTTCATGGACATTTGGAATATATAATATTACTTTTCCATTTTTTATGGGAAATAATCAGACTTTACGAATTCGTAGGAAAATAAAATTAGATAACGGAACAGGCACAGGAATGACATATTGGGGTTATAGTGCTATAAATTCTACTACTTATGTTGAACAAGGTCAACCAATATTTTCAAGAAGTAGTTTTGGATCAATACCAATACCAATAACATATAATGTTGTACAATTCATAGGACCAAATTTAACAAAATTTAGGAAAGGTGATTTTGTTTATATTGAACAAAATAAAGGTTATACAAACGAAAGTTATAATGGTATAACAACAGTTATGGCAACTGGTACTACTGGTGGTCAATATTATGTAACTGTTTCAAAGAAATATAAAACAAACGCATCGAGTGATTCTGGAAAAATAGTCAATTATACAAATGTGATGTCATCAAGAACAGGTACAACTAGTTCTATGTTATCATTCCAAGATTTTGATTTTAATTATGATTTTATAACAGACTTAAATGTAACATTAGTAAATGGTTACATGGTAAAATTTAAAACACAAGTAACACCAAATAGTAGTTATAGAAGTGGTTATAAAAATATTACATCAATGTTACCACTAAAAGATTTAGTATTGAATCATATCGATAGTGGTGATGTTAAAACTTGGGGAACAGATGATGCGTGTTATTATAATCCTGCTTATTATACAGGTTATACTGCACTTGGATATCCAGATATACCAATTGGTAAAACAAAAAATGTTTCTTTAAATTATTCAAGTCTTGAAAATTGGTATTTTGGTAATTTAGATGATATGTGGGGGTTAGTTGATGATCAGAATAGAGGTTTAGAATTATATTATAGTGGTGCAACACCTCCTTTTGATTTAGACACATATAATCCTCGATTAGTAACTACATCAAGTGAAAGATTGAGAGTTAATTTAACATTTGATTTAGATATGACCGTATGTCAACAATTAAGAGTTTATGATATACAAGTAAAAACATTCTATTCGGATGAAGTTGATGTACCAACTTGGTTGAATGGTACTTGGTATAAAGGAACTTGGTATAATGGAGATTTCTATAATGGTAATTATTATTCAGGAATGTGGATTAAAGGAAATTTCTATGGTGGTAGTATAGCAAGTAATTATAGATAAATTAAACTTATCTTTAAGCATTTTATATAAATAAAATGAACTATTTATATACAAAACATCAACATTATCGTTTATTTATCGATAAGTATAAAACAGATAGATTAAAAAAGAATTTAAAAATTTATACTTCATCAAAAGATAAATTGTTAATTGAACATGGTATTATAAAAGAGATTTTCAACAATCCTATTCAAACAACTTATAATATTTTTAAAGCAGGTAACGATTTCAAAATTACTTTTTCTACAAATAGTGATACATCATATAGAATAGATATTATGCCTATAAATGAAAAAAATAAAGGTACTGTAAATCATATATCATTTAGTTTGTCAGATTTAGATTTAAATAAAGATGATTATGAAAAATTGACTAATAAAAATGAAATGATAGAAATTTTGAATAGAATTCATTATATATTAGTTGACACAGTGAAATCGAGAATTATTAAAAATTATTTCTGTATTGGTGCATCTGAAATAGATTCTAAAAATGAAATTTATAAATATTTTTTACAGATAGTTGTTGGTAAAAATGGTTTTGATAAACTAGATGTATATAATAATATAAACGATTCATTAAATTGGGGTTTATATTTTAAAATATAATAGAAATATATGGAAGATTTAAGAGTTAAAGAACAACAGAAAGAAGTTAAAAAAAGAAGGTTCAAAAATTGGATAATCTCCTTATGTAAAAAAAGAAAATGGTGGATTATCTCTATTTTTATTTTATCAATTCTAATTATTTTTCCAATTGAATCAGGACAAGCAATTGGTCAATGGATACACGATTTTGTTGGCAATCTTGTAAAATATTCTCAATTTTAAATTATGACATACGAAGATATTATGCAATTATCTGACCCACAAGAAAAGGAACAGAAATTAAAAGAATTTTACGAAAATGAAATAAAAGTAAACGAATGGCTTATTGATGATTCTACATATCAAAAGATTCGTTTTAAAGATAGATGGGAATATAAAGAGAATGGTGTCTATCACAGATTAAATGGTCCAGCCATAGAATTTCACAATGGTAATAGAGGATTTTTCTATTTATATGGTGAAGCAATGAATGAAACAGAATGGAGACTAAAGGCTAATCAAATTCTTAGAGAAAAGAAATTGACAAGAGTAGTAGTAGAAAAAGATGTTAAATAAATGAACATATTCAGTGATGCAAAATTAAAAGAGAAAATTAATAATCTACCATATGAATATGATGTTGTTAGAAGGGGTAAAGTCATTACAATAAAAGCAAAAGATATTTCGTGGGTCAGAATAGGAAATTATAGTTATATGATTTCTGTATTTGATGTTACAGGTACAACAACCGTTTTTAAAGATTTTGTTGATTTTCATCTTTTTGTGTATGATAACTTTTATAAATTAGACCAAATATTCTGTAACAAAATAACAACATCAAGTAAATATTTTTTAAAAAATGGATTTATTCATAATGAGAATGGTCCTGCATATGTTAAGTATAATAAATATTCAGAAATAATTGATAAAGATTATTATTTGAATGGTCGTGAAACAAAAGAAGAAGTCGTTAAGAGACTTCTTCGTATTAAAAAATTGGGGAGAATTGTTGAATAATTAACCCAAGAAAAATTCCATTACTATAACTTCACCGTGTAAATAAATTCTATGTATTTGTCCACCATTTAAATAATCTTCAATACCAATAGATAGTGGAATAAAATCACTATATTTTTTGAGTGCCATATTAAGTATATTTTTTTATTGTTTTAACAAATGTTTTCATATCTTCTTCGTTTAACATAACTTTTGATAAAGTTGGAATTGTCCATAATTTAACTTCACCAATTTTGCCAGCAGATTTATTAATAAGCCAACAGAAAAGAGGTTTTCTTGATAATGAAAGTAATTCCAATTCGCCATAAGTTCCTGCTCCAGCGGCTCTATCTTGTCCTAAAAATACAGCATCAGAAATTCTTAAAAGATGTTCATCATCTGGTTCAATTGAACTTGCAAATGTCTTTTTAAAGAAATCAATAGGTTTTTCATCGTCTTTTCTTGGGTCATAATCAGGAGATTTTAATGCTGCGATTGCTTTATCAAATTCATCTGATTTATTTCTATCAACTTCTTTTCTAACAGGATTTAATAAAACAGGATATGAAAATTCTGATAAAACTTTAGGGTCTCTAATTACTCTAACTAATGTATCATCTTCAATAATATGATCTTCGCCAAATTGGTCTTCCAATTTAACTCTCCATCCTTTACCACAATCTGGACTTTCGTCCATTCCACCAGCTAAATATAAAGAATGTAATTTTGTAAAACCTGGATAAGATTCAAAAACATCATCCAAAGTTGACAAATCGAAAATATTTAATTTATTCATCAATTTTGTATAGAAACTTGATTTTCTATTTATTAAATATTTGAATAATTTATCATCTAACCAATTTTTTAAATTTTGTAAAATTCCTTCATTTACTTTTCCTTCATTTGTTTGAATTTGTTTTATGAGGTCTTTTACTTTTAGTATATCCTTTGAACTTTTGGCATCTTTTACTAATGAATCTATAACATATACAATATCCATATCATCATTACTTGATAACGATTCATTAAATTGGTTGTAAGTTTTTAATACTTTCATATTTTATATTTATTTTTAATAATTGGAATCACCTTTTCTTTCTAAACCATTGAGTGCATCAACTGCAGCATAACCCATTCCAAATCTATCTACATATGGTTCAAATTTTTTAATATCTTCCATTGTTCTAACACCACCAGAAGCTTTTATTTTTAAATTAATATTATAAGGATAAATATTTTCATCATTACCATGTTCATCATACATAACAATAGAATTATCTTCATCAGCATTTTGTATAATATTATACATTGCTTTAACTTTATCAAGTTCTGCTCCAATTTCTACTTTACCAGTTGATGTTTTTATAAAATCTGCATTTGCTTGCATACAAGCATTTGTAACAAATTCTGTCTGATCAATATCTAACCTACCACTTTCGACAATAACTTTTAATATTATTGGTTCGTTGTCTTTGTTTTCTGAACTATGACATATTTTAGCAATTTCGCCAATTTCTTCCACAACAGTTATATACAAATCATCATTTTCATGAGGAATAGCACCAGATTGATTATTTTCATTCCAGTTTTTCTTTAAATTTTGATAATTTAATACCATATCAACTTCATCTGCACCATCTTGAATAACTTGAATAGTTTCTTTTTCTTTTTGTATATTTGTATTTGTTCCTTCGGGAAATGATATTACAGTACAAACTAAAACACCACAATCTGATAATTCTTCTGCAGCAATATGAACATGTTTAGGCATAACACAAACTGATTTTACATCCATTATTCTTGCAGCTTCGCATAAACTTATAATATCTTCTGTTGTTGCATTATTATCAAGTAATGTATAATCTATCATTTTGTTATATTTAGCCATATCACTCACACCATCAACCCAAGCCTCATTAATAAATTGATTATATTTTTTAAGTTTCATAATATAGGTTTTATTTTTTAAACATTTTATCTCTTTTTATATATAAAATTAATAAATCAGAAAATTTTTATGAAGTCTAAAAAGGTACAGGAAATAATTCGTGAAAATAAGATAAAATCACTAGCAATGTGTAGAGATTATAGTATGGCTCAATTTTCATATGATGAAGTAGTTAACTTAGTCAAAATGTCTAATGAAGAACTTGGTTTTGAAAAAAATCACAATCTTGCATCATGTTACATTCTATTAGATTATTTGGAAAAAAATGTTCGATTAATCGATTTCTCAAGATTCTTTTTTCCAGATGAAGTGACTGCTATCGTTGAGGTAACAGAACTTGATGATGAGAATTATGTTAAAGATTCTATAAAGTCATTCAAGGAAAAACATAAGTAAGCAAAAAAGACCTCGTTTTTGAGGTCTTTTTATTTTAATTTTTCATTCGGATTTTTTTATAATTGTTATAATCACCATCACAATCATCACAACAATAACCATCTCCTAATCCATACAATTTATCCGCTTCTTGATATGACAATGGAAATTCATCTATTTTTAAACCAAAAGATTTTAATTCTGCTAAATAGTTAATTAAGAAAATGCTGCGTAAAGAAATGCAATAATAAATACAACGCATATTCCAATTGGGTACATCATTCCATACAATACTCCGCTATCTAAAAAATGTTTCCATTCTTTTTTATTCATAGTTGAAAACCAAAATAATATTCCAAGTAAAATAAATCCAAACAAAAACGCTCCTGTTATATAATCTGCTTTCATTTTGATTAATGAGTTTTATATTCTCTTTTTATACCTTGTATATTAGACAATATTTACAATTAACCTTCATTATCAAATCAGTATATACCTCCCTTATATTATCACTTCTTATTTCTATAAAATTGTTTATAGATTTCGAATCTAAATCTTTTTTTATTTGTTCAAGTGGTAAAATCTTTTTTAATAGTTTGTAATTTATTCCACTAGGATTACCTTTATAAAGGATTTTGTCGGTTTTTGCTTCAAATATGAAGTCTAATATTCTTTCTTTCAAGAGTTTAGCATCATCATAAGGTGTAAAAATTACATTGTCTTTTAATTTAATTTCCATACTAAAATGGTTGTTTTTAATGGTTTGTATTTGGTTTGTCAAAAAAAGTTTATTTATTCTCTTTTATTCATGACATTTTAATATATAATACAAATTATAATTTAATAATGTATGCCATTTTACAACGATAAAAAGTTACTGTTCTTTAACCAAGAAGGATATCCATATAATTTTGAGATTAATGATGAAGGTGTTTATGAAGGCACTGTAAGGTTTGAAGAAAATTCAAGTGATTTATTCAAAACCATGACTATCTACACTTTTGAAGAAGTTCAACCATTTACACTTACCGATTATTTATTAATGAATAAAATGGAACTATACAATACAAGTGGTATAAGTTTTCAACCATTTACATATTCTGGTGATACTATAACAAACATAGCAAGAGTAAATGCCGCAGGCACTTTTTATTCAAAATGGGTTTATGGTGATGATTTTGACCAAAAATATCCAAAAGGCACAGTAGTTTCATTTTCTGGTGTTTCATTTAATACATCAAATACAGATTTTAATAACAAATATTATACGGTTTTAGATACAAAACCAGACGCTATATTAGTTAATACTCAAACCTCAAATAGTGGTTGGTCATATATATTTGTTGGTGGTACTATATCATCTCATAACATAGTTTCATTTAATGATTATGATAACACTATATACCCACAAGTTTCATCTTGGACTTTACACGATAATAAAAAATTCAGCATCATAGGTACTCAATTAAACGATGGTGTGAATATTTATGCAGATAATACGCAGATGAAAACCGTATACCAAACCTGGGCGTTGAGTGGAAATAGTGGTGATATGCTAAGAATAGATTTTGAATTAAAAACAGAAAGACCAAAATTATACCAAGGTTCTGCAAAATTTACTGTTTCTGGTTCAACAGCTTATATAGAATTTGGTAAAAAATTAAACTCATTGATAGGATTAGAAGAAAATCAACAAGTAGTATTCGAAGATTATGATGATAATCCTGTTATGAATAATACTATTTTTACTATTGTTGATGGTACAACAGAATTTGATTTATATAACGGTAATGTAGAACTAATAAAGAGTTTAAATACAAATAAAACCTTCATGTCTCATTTTGGAAATAAAGGAAAATCATCTCAGAACTTTATTAAAAATACAACACCAACGAATTTTAATAAGTATATGTCTTTCTTTCAGACATATTATCCAAGTGCATTTTTTACATATGATTATTTTATTCAAATAACTGGAGCATCTTCAAGTTTTGATTATGCTTTAGATGTTGGTGACACTATTCAACTACTTGCAAATTCAGTAACAACTGGAACTACAAGACATAAAAATGATTTGAGAGAATTTACAGTTACAGCAATTCAAACATTTTATGATATTAGAATACAGTATTGGAAAAATAGAATTATAAATGATAGTAACTGGTATAATATGATTGTTACAAAATCAAAAAGTAACAATAGAACTACACAAGAACAATTAGAATTAGATGCGATTTGGATGTATAATAATGTTGATATTAATTCTTCTCACGCAGAATATATACCACTTGCACAAAGATACGAAAGATTTAAAGTAAAAGAATATACAATTCCTGAAACGGTATTAAACTCTTATTCAATTAAAAAATTAATAACAATAGATGAAGTTAAGACAATTGTTTGTACAATGTCAATACCAGCATCATTTCCACAAACATTTACAAAAAATGTTATAGCATACGATACATCAAATGTTTTATCATTTGAACAACAAATATTAAAAATATCTGGTGTAACAAACATGAACTCAACATTGGACGCATTTAATACTTCATATGGTGATTATTTGTTAAATAATTATGGAATTTTAGTTTACTCACAAACAGCAACAACATTATCAGCATGTACATTGAATATACATTCTGCATATTCTTTAAATAAAGATACTAATTCGGCTTTAACATATGATAAATATTTTATACCAAGTGTTTATATTAATGATATATTAGTTACAACAACCGCAATTACAAATTATGAAATAAATAAGGTTTTATTAGAATTTGATAATCAGTTATATAAAGAAAATATTTATCCAAATGATTATGATAATTTTAATAGAGAACATTATTTAGAAATATATTTTGATTTAAATAATAATGAAACTAATTTTGGATTTAATTTAGAATTAAATGACACTGATTATTATATTGCGTTTTCTGGTGATACTCAAACTACAATTCAATCATTTATTTCAACATATGCGACTTTGTTTGCTACTGCAGGATTCATAATGACAGGCGGCACAAATAGTTTAGGTATATATGCTACATTTCCAAATATTGAAATACATTCATATAAAGTTAAAGTAAATGCTTATTCAAGTTATGAAATAACAACTGAAATTGAAAATAGATTCATATCATTATCTGGCAACGAAATAGAGTTATCATATTTATCAAACATTAATAGCTTTTATGATTTAGGTTTTGCAACTGGTATGATCATAACAGTCAGTGATTCAAATTATACCCAAAATAACTCAAAGTATAATATCGTTGGATTAACCGATTCAATATTAGAATTATCTTATCAAGGATTATTTTATAGTGATTTTGCTAATATAACTTTAGAAGTTGATAGATTTTTGAGAAAACCAAGAGAAAGTGCAACAAAAGATGTTTATTATTCTCTAAAATTTGATATACCTTATTCTGAAGATATTTTCTATTATGATATAAGTGGTGACCATTTACAACCATATTTAGATGATAGTAGATTGACATATACTGGTCCAAAACCGTTATGGGACACAGAAAATCCTTGTTCAAGTGTAAATCAAAATATTATACTTAGAGATGAACCAAATAAAAAATTAGAAGATGTAGCCGATCCTACAAAACAACAAACCGTTTTTAGAGGAAAAGATGGTGATTACTGTTTAAATTTCTTATTAGATTCTTATAATGAATTAACAGAATATGATTACACACCAACACCATTGCAAGTATTTTTAGGCTTTAATTCTACAAACGAAGGCGTATCTCAAACAACTGTTGTTATGGATAAGGTTGAAAATATAATATTTTCAGGATATACAAATTCATTAAACAATCTAAATGGTATTGAATTCAGTTTCAATTCAGCTGGTACTTTATTGATTACAACAACACAACAAAATTTCAATTTTATAGATTATGGGTTTGAAAAATATCAACCAATTACAATAGATTTTATAGATCAATCTGTTACAGGAACTACAATTTTTGAAAATTATGGAACTTTATTAATAGAAAAAGTCGGTGGTAAACAAATGAAATTCTATGAAGATTATAGAGATTTTGAATATAATGATGGAAATGAATTTTCGGCATTTACAACAACAGGAAAAACATCTGGTTATTATTATGAAATAAAGGTTCAGCCAAAACCAATATTAAGGTTAAATGTTTTAGGTGAAACAGAAGTAGAAGATGAAAGATTTAGAATGGTTCTTAATAATCTTGGTATTCAATTGGATGAAGATGTAGAAAAGATATTTATAGAATCCGATATTGATGAAGATGGTGTAGATTATACTTTATTGAATAGAAAACGAAAAGAAATGTTGTTACAATATCCAGAAATTTATAATTATATCGGATCTTATAAGTCTGTGATAAATGCTATAAATTATTTTGGTTGGAATGATTTACAATTATTTGAATATTATAAAAATGTAAATCCAAATTCTCCTTTGTATCAAAAATTACATAAAGTATTAATTCAGGACATTTTTGATAATACCGTTGAAGGTTGGACACCTACAGATTATATAAGTGGAAAATATAATACTGGTTTATTTAAGAAAACGAATTTATTTAATTTAACATATAGGATTACAGACGAAGATGGTAATAATATTTTGTTATATTCTTTGGATGAAATACAAATAAAACTAAATAAATTAAAGAGATGGCTAAAAAGAAATATTCTTCCTTTATCTTCAAACTTAATTGATATAACTGGTGTTGCCGATGTTCCTTGCAACAATTATCAAAATTATGATGTTTCAAATCAAGTTATAAAATCATATTCCGAAAATGATTCTACAGTTGTTAATTTTACTTATACAGAAACACTTAATTTTGACCACAACTATTTATTTGAAATAGAATTTTATACAAGAAGTGGTATATCACCAAGTGGTTGGACTTGTAAAATTCAAACATTTAGTAAATCAACAGATGGTACGAATAAATTAATACCACAAAAATATTTTAAATTAATGAAAAATGATTTGGGTAATTTCTCATTTAATTTGGATAAATATATTGATGAATATTTATACATAGAAACATCATCTTATAATGATTATGGTGTTGGTCAAAAATATAATAAAATGGTTAATACCTCAACAAGTAAAAATTATGTACTTGTAAATAATAACTTCCATGTGCCAGATTATAGATACCTAAATGTAGGTGGTCAGTATTATTGGTTTGATAATGAAGGATTTATATATTTAGAGGATTAAAATTAATATAGTATGTTATGATAAAAGACTGTTTAAATATTTTATTAGAAAATAACTACAATGAAATGACAATGAAACCTGTAGTTAGAAACTTAATTGAAAATTTTGACAATAACCAATTATACTTTTTGTTAATGCAAGGTGTTAAAATATCGAATGATTTAACATTGTATTTTCAATTTGGCATGGGGTTCAGGTGTTTCAATGAAAACGCTCATATAATAGGTAATAAGCCGATTTGTGGTGTTATTGAAAAAGCTTTAAACAATAAATTTAAAATGATAACATCATGAAACATTTAATAACAAGATATTTTACATTTGAAAAGAAATTGCATTATGGCTCTGTTGGTATAGTTTTTAACTATGGTAAATTATTTTTATTAGTTCATCCTACTGGGTTTAAACATAATAATTGGTCATATCCAAAAGGAAGAGTAGAATCTGGTGAAGATTGGAACGAAGCGGCTATAAGAGAATTTCAAGAAGAAACTGGTGTAAAATTACCTAAGAATTTTTTGGACAACAAAAAATTATATGAGCTAAATCCTGTAGAAAAGCAATCTGGTATAAAGCATTATTGGTACTATAAACATAGTCTAACTCACGAAGAATTTGAAACATATTTTAATTCTGAGTTTGTTATACCAAAAGAAAATCTACAAATAGAAGAAATAGATGAAGCCAGATTTATAGAGATTGAAACAGCTAAAAAATTAATATCGGGGAAATTTCTCGAAACATTACTATGAATTTAATAGGTTTAGATATATCGAAAATTTCGACTTCGATGGTCATCGAAGTTAATAAAGAAAAAGAATACATATTCTCATACAATACAAATAAACCAACATACAAGTGGAATAAAAGTATTGAAAATATTGTAAAAATAAGAACATATGAGTATGATAATACCATTGATAATTATTCAGATTTAGAAATAAATAAATTATCAATATTTACAAAAATATCAAACGATTTAATAGATGATATTGTTACTACAATTGATGCTACAAAAGAAACAATTATTTATATTGAAGGTTATTCTTATGGTAAAGATTCTTCACAAATAATAGATTTGGTTGGTGTTGGTTCTATAATAAGAGGTAAGATTTTTGAATCCATACCAAATATAAAGAAAATAAAAATAATTGCACCAAAATCTTTGAAACTAACATCATGTGAAATGGTGTTTGGTTATGAAATGGTTAACATAGGTAAGAAAAAGGAAAAAATCGTAAAGCAAATAAATACTATGGATGGTAAAAAAGGTGGTGATTTTGATAAAAAAGATATGTTTAAATTGATATTGGACTCTAAATCAAATTGTATTTTGGATAAATTTTATGTTGAAAATACAGAAGAAATATTATCATTAAAAACATTTCCAAAGCCATTAGAAGATATTAATGACGCTTGGTTACTAAAAGAGATTATAAAGTACGAATTTGGTGATGAAAACTTACAATAATTATTTATAACATTCTATTTCCAACCAATTACTAGGTATGTTGTATAACTTTCCTGAATGTTCTGTTATATGTATATCTTTGAAATAATAGTTTAAAACTTTAATCCATTCTTTTTTATGTAAGAATTGTTTTCCAGTTTTTACTTTTTCTGCAAATGATTGTGTTTTTACTGTAAAATAAAAAATACCACCATCTTTTAATTTATTATTAATATCATGAACAATTTGTGTTACTGTATATCTATCGAAATAATGTAAAGATAATCTGCAATATATTAAATCAAACTCATTGTTTTCATAAGGTAATTCAAATTTTCCAATATCATAAACTCTCCAATCTATATTAGGATTTTTCTTAAAATTCTCTTCTATAACTACTGGTGAAATATCTAATGCACTAACATCAAATCCTTTACTATCAAAATAAATAGCATCGACACCATCACCACAACCTAAATCTAAAATACTTGAACCGTTTTCTAAATCATATGTTAGACGATCTAAAATATTTTTATCAGGTTCTCTTTCGTATATTAATTGAGGATTTCTGGGATTTTTTGATTTCAATGTATGAAATTCATCCCATATATTATATTCTTTTATGAAATTTTTATAATTTTTCATTATTTAAACTTAACTTGGTATGTTTCTCCGAATAAAACACTACCACCAACAATTACAACGCCTTTAACATTTTTACCATTTTCATTTGTGGCTTCAAATTTCATAGATGTTATATCTCCTTTGTTTTCAGATATTGGGTCCCAACCGACAACTTTTATATTTTCATATCTTTGATTTTGTAAAAATTCTTTACATTTTGATTCATATTGTTTGGATAATCCTCCACCAAGAAATGCTAATACAATACATGCTGCTACAAAAAATCCTAAAACTTTACCACTTAATTTTATTTTATCCCACATTTCTTCCCTTCTCCATCTTTTCTGTATTTTATCAGTGTTAATATATTCTAAAACAGATTCATTCTTTAAAAAAGACATTTCTCTGTTGTAGTGTTTTAAAAATAATTATGCGGCATCTATATTACTTGGCATTTCTTTTAATGCCTTTTTAATTTTTGATAAAATATCAAACAACTTAAATTTACGAATAATTTTCATTATTTGAACAGGAATATCTAATATTCCTTCATTGATAAATCCTTCATATGTTTTTAAGTTTTTCATTTCTTTATCAAGTAATTTTTAATAAGTCTTTGCCATTGTGGAATACTCTCACCACCAATTGTTACATCAAATTCATTTGCTATTCTGATATTTAAACAATGTACAAATGTTCTCAAATTTAATGGAAATCTCAATTCATATTGTTGTGACATAGCCATCATAAAGTTAAGTATATCATTCTTCTTTTCAATTGGAATTCTTGATTGAATACTTGGTATTATAGATTTTATTCTTCTTATAATTTCATCTATATCTGGATTTACATCAACGAATAAGGATCTTGAAATAAGAGCTTCATCTAATTCATCACCAGACATATTTGTTATAAATATAATTCTTCCTGTAAATTCAAATTGTTTTGGTAATTTACCAGTTTCTTCATATGTTTTCTGAATTTGATCATCTGTCATTGTAAATGAATCGAAATGTGTTTTTAAAATTCTAGATACTTTTCTTTTTGGTTTAGTATCTAACACAGCTTTTAATAAGTTTACAGATTCTTTTGAATCATATACAGAATCCATATCATCAAATAGAATTAATTTATCCCTATTTAAAAATAAAATTTCATATAAACCTGCTGTTGTAATATCACCTGCAACTGGAACAAAATCAATGTGCATGTTTTTTAGAGTATCTTCCACATCCCAAGTTTTACCCAAACCAGGCAAACCACTTATAACGAGAGAATTGGATACTTTATATCCAACTTGCATTGTATAAAGTTTTATTGATTCGAATATATCTATATCTTCATCAAGAACTTTTTTATTAATATTTAATGAATCTAAATTTACTTTTTCTTTACTGGCTTTCTTAACTTCTATTGTTGGCTCGTTTTTTAATTTTTCAACAACATCAAATTCACCATCAATAAAAGCGACAATATCATCTAATACAGAAACAATAGAACCTTCTAATTCCATTGTAAAATCTGGTTTATTAGTAATAGTTTCAAAACTAAATTGAAAATTATTCCACATATCAATTGAAACAATTCTATCTTTATCAAAATTAAATCTAACAGCCTTTTCGTTTGGTATTAAAAATAATTTACCTGTGAGTTTTCTTGGATAGTCAGTCTTTGAAACTTCAAATTTTTCACTATATTCAAAAACATCAAATTCAGCATTCTTTTTTAAATAATTTATTATTACATCAATATATGTTTGTTGTTTATTAGTTAGTGTTTCATTTACAAATGTATAAAACTTTTTCATCTATTTTGAGACTATATTTTTATGTATATATTAAATTCTAAAATATAAAATAAAAAAACCTCTCAGTATTATTGAGAGGTTTATAAAAATATTTTTATGATATTATGCAATCACACCAGTTCCTTCTAAGTACTGAAGAATTTCAGTCATTAAAGATAAATCCATTACTTTACCACTTCTTTTGAGAAGAAAACCAAACATTTCCCTTTTTGGTAAAGCCTTATTTTCAATAGTCTTTGTCAAGTTTGTAATAGGTGCAACAAACGCCATATTGTATTTTTCAACGAGTGAAAGAATATAGTCTTTCTGATTTTCAATTACATTCTTTGAATCATCTACTATAGAGTCACTAACTTCCATCATTTTTCCACCTCTCCAAGCAAATACACCATCACCAGTTTTTGGATGATACTTAATATTAAGAAATTCACATTTTCTTGACTTAGGATCAGTCTTTATAGAACCATTCTGAAAATTAGTAAGTAATGTACTATATTCGTTTTCAAGAATGTCTGAAGATACATTTGTCATTCTGAAATCAACAAGAATACCATCAACATGAAGATTAAATAAACTGACAAGAGATTTATTTTTTAACAGGCTGTCATTGTATGAATTGTTTCTTTCACTATCAAAAAGAACATTAGATATACGAATATCACCACCAGCCTTTAAGCCTGTATTCTTTGAATAAACCTTAATAGTCTTGTTTTCAAAAGCATCAAAATCTTTCCCCAACTTGTTTCCAGGAGCAGCAACACCAAGAACCATAGAATAAATAACATCCATAAGTACGCCTTCCCAAGATTTTATGGAAATTTTTACGCCAAATTTTTCAGCAATAACTTCTCTCCAAACATTAAGATTAGTACCTTTAGCGTCTTTTACGAAGTTCTTTATTTTTTCTACTTGGTTCATCATATATTCTTTGTTTTAATTTGATAATACAAAGATACAGCAAAATGATGAATAAAAAAAATAATTTATATAAATTATTATATTGATAATAAGAAGGTTATTTATTTATTTTTCCTTCTTTAAAGTGTTTTCTACACAATGAGATATAAGATTCATTACCACCTATCTGAACCTGTTCGCCTTTTGTGGTTATTTTACCATCTACTATTCTGGCATTTATAGTGGCTTTGTGACCACAGTGGCAAACGCTTTTTATCTCTTGTATTTCATCTGATATTGATAATAGATATTTAGATCCTTCAAAAACCTCTAAACGAAAATCTGTTCTTAGACCATAAGCTATTACAGGCGTATTATATCTATCAACAATTTCTGTTAATTGTTTTACTTGTTCTTTTGTTAAAAATTGAGATTCATCTACAAAAACACAATCTATTTTTTTATTTTTATTTTGATTTTTAAAAATTGTTACAATATCACTATTTCTTTGTAATGATATACAAGGCATTTCAACACCTGTTCTTGATGCTATTTTATCTTTACCATGTCTATCATCTAAACAAGATGATAATAATAAAACATTCTGATTTTTTTCAATATAGTTATAACTAGACCTTATAAGTTCTAAACTTTTACCACTGCCCATTGTTCCGTATTTAAAATATAATTTTGCCATTATCGTTTTTTATTTTTATAAAAAAGTCTTGATTACTTCAAGACTTTTTTGTTTTAAACCCTATTAATTTGTATCTTTCTGGCTTTAGAATTATTTTGTTTTTGATTGTAAGTATTACAAAATTCAAACTAGTTTACTTATAATCAAATCTAATTCATGAGGTGTTAATTCCACTATAATTTTTTTGCCTATATTTTCCATTTTAAATATAGTTTATTTAAAAAATGAAGTTTATTTAAAAAGTTGAAAAATTTCTCTTCATTTAAAAAACTATTGAATGTTGTTTTCATAATTAACCTCCAAATGAATATCTTGAATACCCAGTTACTTTTTTTGGTAATGAATAGGTTCTGGTAGGAAATATACATCCTCAAATTGTTTAAAGTTTTTTATTGTTTTCATAATTAATATTGAATATATTTTTCGCTGATTTCTTTTAATTCATCAGCAATTTCTAATGCTTTATTCAAAAGTTCTTTTAACTCTTTTGATTTACCTTCAATTTGTTCAATGTCTTTTGTTGATTGAATTTCATCACCAGTAAATTCAACATCAAGTTCATCTAATTGTGTTTCTAAACTATTAATATGATCAATAGATTCTTCAATAGCTCCATAAATACTATCTAATTCCACATTATTGTGTTCCATGACAGTATTTCCGTAACCTGTGACATTTGATATTTTATCACTTTCGTTAATAAAATTATTGAACCTTTTCATTTTTAGTAATTAATTTTCTGGATGATAACTAAATTCCCATTCTTCACCATTTTCATCTTCACCTTTAATTTCAACACTTGGTTTATGTTCTATAACATTTTGTTCCATTAAGAAATCAAATAATTTATCTAATGTATCATCAAAGTCTTGTTCAAGCATCATTGATAATTCATCTAAATCAAACCATTCAACCGAATCTTCTTCTAATTCACCAATTCCTGCTAGATATTCAGCAAAATCTGTTGCCATATCATCATCTAAACCTAGTTTTTCATCAATGATACCATCTTTAATTGCATCACCTAAATAAAACCAAGTCGAAGGACCTTGTCCATCCCACCATAATTCTAATTGACCAATTTCATCTTCATCATAATTTTCATTTAATGCTTCATTATCTTTGAACAATTTATGTTTTTTAATAAGTGAATCATAGGTTGTTATATCGATGCCTAGATCTTTTGCTTTTCTCATTTTAACTGATTCTTCTTTTAAATCACCAGATACCAAAAGGTCACAGTTTTTACCTAATCTACCCCAAACATATCCATGTTTTGCCAATTCTTCTGAAAAAACAGCTTTTGTTCTTTCTTTTGGTGGCAACATTTGCATTGCACTTCTTGGAGAACCAGTCATTTCAAAAACAATATTTTTACCTGATTTTGCAGCTCTTGCTGGTCTTGGTTTTTCTGGTTTTTTGGTTTTTTCTGGTTCATCAGTAGCCTTTTTAGATTTGAATTTGCCTTCAAATTCATCAGCAATTTCTGGATGTTTTAAGTCATATCTGATAATTTTTATAACTTGCGATGGTGTTAAACCAATAGTATCAGCTATAGTTTTAACATCTGTATCTTTACCATCGTATGCTTTTCTAACTTTACCTACATAATCTCGTAAGTTTTCATTAAATTGATTCCAATTTTGTAATGTTTTCATATATTTATATTATTTTTATTATTTTGGACCTCCGTCATTTCACTTGTGTCGAGACATTTTGTTTTGTCTTTGATAGTCTTTCCCAATATCTTTTCTATAAGGTGAACCACAGTAATCACATTTATCTTTCTTAGGGCTAATGGAACACCACAACCTTTACAATTATCTTGTTGAGCAAATTTTTTCAAATGTTTCTAAATATTTCATGACGAATTAATATTTTTTACAACTATATATAAATTATGGAAATCAAAAAATAATATATAAGTTAGATTGTAAGGTATCATGATCTTGCACCTTATTTTGTAAGATAATGAAAATAAATTAAATAATATGTTAATAACAGAATTTGTATATATAACTATAACTAATAGTAGTATTTATAAAGAATTAGGAAATATAGGTGAAAAAATTCGTGTAAGTGTTCATAGTTTATTACCAAATTCTATTAAAAAAGTAGTTGCGAAATGTGACAATTGTGGTTGTGAAAAACACAAAATATCGATAAAATATGGATATGATAATGATATTGCTGCAGAAATTATTGCAGATGTTACAAATTTATGCAGCACTAAAAGAATTAATAATTTAAAAAAATCATCAAATATATGTTAGACCTAGATTATCAAGGATTTGTGGAGAGAATAGAATCTACAAAAAATGATATAGAATATATACCAAAAATACGTTTTAAATTAAATGAAAATCAGAAAATTATGGATATTGTTCCTGGTTTTCCTGTTAATAAAAGAATTAAATATGACCGTGCTAAAATGGTTCAAGCCATTCAGAATGGTATGGTTTTATTAATATTATATAAAGGCGAAAAAGACACTTGGGGCGGAGGGAGAGAGAGAATTGTATATCCTATGGTTCTTGGTATAAATAAAAACACCAAGAATGAATTGATTAGAGGTTGGCATTTAGAAGGTTATTCAGTATCACAGAAAAAAGAAACTAAAAAAGTTTGGAGATTATTTAAAGCAAGTAATGTAAAGGGTATGATGTTTACTGGTCATTTCTATCGTCTTCCACCAAAAGGTTATAAGATGAATGATAGAGTTATGACTGAAAGAACTATTGCAAGAGCAGATTTTAATACTATTAGAAGAAATCAAGAAGCACTTATAAAAGCTGGAAAGATTGAGAAAGAAGAAGAAGTAAAAATTCAAGCACAAAAACCAATTGGAACACCAAAAATTTCAATTAAAAATACTGGTACTGTATTGAATCTTAAAGATCCATGGTCTAATCCTACAATAAAAGAAGGTAAGTCAAATCCTAAGGATGTTAAAATAAGCATCTTAAAAACAATTTTCTCGAATGATTATTTAGCTGTTGTTGGTGCATTAGGCGAATTAAACAGAACCGTTCAAGTTTATGAAGGTAAGAAATTATTAGGTTCATATAAAACTATAAAATCATTTACAGGTGACCAATTCAATAAAAATACAAATGTTAGTAATATAACAGAATTTGATTTATGGGCATTTGAAAAGAAATTGTAATGAAACATCTAAATAAATATAAACTATTTGAAAATCTAAACGCTATCTGCAAAATAGAAGATGACGAAAAGATCAATGAATGGAGTTCCAATCAAGAAAGTGTATTAAATGAAAGTCCAGATCATTTGATAAAAAAAGATGGCGTTGAAATAGATTATTATGAAAATGATGCATATATATTTGGATATTATAAAGATAAAATATTGGTATCTTCATATGCTAGAATGTGTCATGGAGAATTAACAGATTATGGTTTAGAGAGAGAGGATTTAAAATATTCAGGAAGATTATGGAAAGACAACAAATACATTACTTTTTGGGATTTTCCAAAAGATTATACAAAATTATGGAAAGTTTTAAATGATATTATGAAAGCATTTAAAAAGAAAAACATTGATATTGAAATAACAGATGATTGGTGGATTGAAATTGTTACAAACGAAGCAGGAAAACAAATAGAAAATGATTATAAATATTGGGGCGATTCTGATAATTCTAAACTTATTAAGATAAAAGATTATATGGGTTCAGAACAATTTTCAGAAGAAGAAAGAGCAATCCATTTACTATCTTGGGCAGAAAAACAAGAAATGAAAAAGAAAGGCTGGGGCAAAGGTTGGGGTTCCGATATGACCGCATGGGATTCGAAAAATCCATTGGCTTGGAGACAAGCTAAATACCAAGAAAGCGCACAATTTTATTATAAAAAAGAATTAAATCCTAAATTCTGGTCTGATGAAATTTTTAATGAAAGAATTAGACAAAAATTAGTTACAATAGCAACAGAGTTTTATACTGGTTTTGGATATCAATCTTCTATCATTGATATTATTTTAACTGGTTCATTAGCAAATTATAATTGGAATGAATTTTCAGATTTGGATGTTCATATCTTAGTTGATGTTTCTAAAATAAATTCAAATGTAGAATTAGGAAAGAAAATAGTTGATAATGAAAGAGCATTATGGAATTTAAAACATAATATAAGAATTAAAGGTCATGATGTTGAATTATATATTCAAGATATTAACGACCCAAATGTTTCACAAGGTATTTATTCTCTGTTAAGTAATAAATGGATATCAAAACCTGATTGGAATAAGCCACAAATAAATGAAGAAGAAGTTGATTTTAAATACCTCACATATAAAAGCGGTATTGATAAATTAGAAGAAATAAGTAATATAACAAGTACATCAGAAGTATCACATAAGAATTATCTTTTTGCATCTGAATATAAAAAGAAAATACACAATGAAAGAAAAGAAGGATTATCAAGGGGAGGTGAATTTTCACTTGAAAATTTAGTTTTCAAAAAATTAAGAAATAATGGCGATTTTGGTAGACTGATAAATGTTGTAAATCGTTTTTATGATAAAATATATACCCAATAATGAACAAAATATTGAAATATAAACTTTTTGAAAATCCAGATATTATTACATATAAAGAACCAAGATCAATTTATGTCAATTGGCAAAAAGATGATGCAGTCGCTTTTGGTTATAGAGGTGATGAAATGAGAGTTGGATTGTGTAAAACACATATTCAAATGTTGACAGACGATGAATATGAAATGTTTGTAGACGAAGACCACGTCTTGGACAGAGACGCTGCATATAAATTTTTAGGAAGATTTTGGTATGAACAACAAGTTATTTCTTTTTGGACATATCCACAACCATCTGAAATGCAACAAATTTTAGATGATATTGAAGAAGCATTTAATAAAAAATATCCTTTATTAAAAGAATTAGATTTCTCACAACCTGAGTGGTTAATTGAAGTTATTGATAAAGATTTGACAGATCCAGATGATGCGGATTGGAATGAAGGTTATTGGTGTCAAGGTTTGAATGATAAAATTAAACCTTTTTTAGTACCACTATCAAATTATAGAGGTTCTAAAAAAAGAAGTGAAGAAGAAATGAAAATCATTCATTTAATGAGTTGGAAAGAAAAACAAGAACTTAAAAAGAAAGGTTGGGGTAAAGGTTGGGGGTCTGACATGACTGCATGGGATTCGAAAAATCCATTAGCTTGGAGACAAGCCAAATACCAAGAAAGTCTTGAAACAAAATTTAAAAATTTTATAAATGAAGAAAAGATTAACTTCAAGATATACTGTGACCTGGATGGGGTATTGACTGATTTTGATGGTGATGTTTATAGAAAATTTTTAAAAGAATTTAATAAAGAAAACGATACAGATTTTAAAACTGGATGGGAATTTGAAGAAGTTTGTGGTTCTAAGGAATTTTGGTCAGAGATTAAAGCATTGGGGTTAGATTTTTGGTCAAAAATGTCTTGGATGCCAGATGGTAAAGAATTGTGGAATTATATTAAAGAATTTGAAGGTACTGAAATTTTATCAAAACCTTCAAGAGATAAATTATCAGGAATTGGTAAGAAGATATGGTGTAAAAGAAAATTAGGTGATATAAAAGTAAATTTATTCTTTAGAAAAGAATCATATGCTACACCAACAACAATATTAATAGATGATCTTGAAAAAAATATAAAACCATGGAGAGAAAAAGGTGGTATTGGAATATTACACAAAAATACAAAAGATACTTTGAATCAATTAAAAAAGATACTTGGTAAGTGAAAAATTTAAAGACATATAAATTAATAACAGAAAATTCAGATTCAATTAGAGCAAAATGGAATTCAACATATCTAAAATTAAATTGGTTAGTTGGTACTTGCTTTGGTTATATTGAGAAAGAAATTTGAATGAAATATTTACAAACATATAACAAGAATATGAAGTACATAAAGACATATGAAAAATATAAAGAAGTAAGGCAATTAAGTCTTTTTCCAGATCAAAAAACTGATAGGGTGCAAGATGTTGCAAAAAAGTTTGTTCAAAAATACAAACCAAATCAAAAGAAAAATTTTGAAAATAAATTTAAGACAACAGATGAAGTGATTGAATATTACGACAATGAAAGGATATTTAATAAGTCTTGTAATGATTTGTTCAACGAAACAGATATGATAGATCTATATGAATATGATTATGCTGCAAAATTATATTTTGAAAATAATAAAGATGTTTTAATTGACTATTTAAAAGACACTGGTGACTGGAGTGAATACTTTGATGATATTGAAAATGAAGAAGAAAGAATAAATAAAGCCGAAGAATATATATCACACCGTATAGATTTTGATGATATTATAAAATCAGAAATAATAACAGATGAAGAAGAATTTTTAAGATACATTCAAAAAGGATATAGTAATGATTTTGATTATTGCAAGGTTGTAGATGATCAATATTGGAATATAATCATATATATTTTAAGATATGAAAGTGATGATAATAAAATTCCTATATACAGGTCTATAATGATTCCAAAAACAGTTCAAAGTTTAGAGAATATGGAAGATTATAAAGGTGTTGGTGTTTATTGGTCATATAGTGAAAATGGTGCAATTGCTTATGGTGGGCATCACGGTTCAGTTATGCAAGAACTCGTTTTAAAATCTTGGGTTAAAGTAGAAAATGTAGAATGGGACATAACTTTTGAAAGAAGTATTTATAATTTAAGAGATGAACAAGAAGTGTATTTAATTCAAGGTTCAAGTGCAGAATTGTTTGAAATATATTTACCTGGTAAAGAAGGCAATATAATGAAGAATTTTAATCCAAAATATTTTGAAGAAACATATGGATTTGATAGTAACACAATATACAAGATAAGACAATCTTATGAAGTTGATGCTAAAGATAAATCAACAATAATTTTTGATCCACCGATTGATATAACTGTATAAAATATCTAACAACTAACAACATCAAGGTTGTTCCGATGGTATTGTGTATTCTAAAAGTTTTTTAAAAGTGTTATTTCCTTTTTACCAAAAGAAAAAAAATTAAATTAAAACAAAAATAAAATAAAAAACCGTTTGTAGAAAAAAATATATAATAAATAACATAAAAATTAAATTTGTATGAATATGAGAACTATAAAAAATTGGAATCAATTTAACGAAGAAAATATTTACGGTCCAGGTTGGACAACAACAAGTACAGGTAATATAAGAGAACCTGAACAAGTTAATCAACAAGTACAAAAGCCTGCACAAGAAACTCCTGCACAACCAGTAAAAACTGATAATTTACATATTACTAATTTTAAAGTACCAGTTACAATTGAAAGAAATATAGACGAAAGTACATTTGATAGTCAAGATCCAAGGATTATAGCAGAAAGACTTGATAGAGAAGGTATTGATGCTTGGTGGTTTGTTGACCAATATAAAAGATGGGAAAGAGATGCTAGACCAGAAGAACCAGGCGAAGAACCACAAAGAGAAGATTTTGATAGTGATGATGATTATCAATCAGAATTACAAGATTATAATGATAGACAACAAGAATATGATAATTGGGAAGCTACTATAGATAATTACATTGAAGATGAATTTGGAAATTGGGATAGATTTTTACTTGAATTCCAAGTATATGGTAGTGTTGTAGAAAATACTACTGATCGCGAAAGAATGGAAATTTTTGATGTTTTACAAGATGATTTCAATGAATCTAACTTAGTTCAATATTTTGATGAATCAAAAAATCTTGGTGTTGTTGATATGAAAGTTGTTGGTAACGATTTTGATGATGATAGTAGATTTACAATAGAAGTAAAATCAACAAAACCATTGACAGATGAGGATAAAGAAATTGTAAAAGAATATATATCTGGTCAATGTTCAGATGGTTGGGGTGAAGGATTCGAACAACAAGATACACAAGGTTATAGTGTACATACTTGGTGGCATACTGATAATTTTAGAAATGGACGTCAAACAATTAATGCACCAAATTACAAAATCTTAGTAGATTAAATATATAAAAGTAAATAAAAGTTAGTCAAAATGACTAACTTTTTCTTTTGTGTTATTTATTTTCGGCGTAGTTATAAGAGAGGATAAACATTAATTGTTTTATTCAAAATCTATAAAACATAGTGAGACCATATCGCAACCATATGTATCTGTCACTTTAACTTCCATATTTATTTTTGGTTCTCCAATAAAAAGATTTTTAATTTTATAAGTTTTTTCATATAGATTTTGAATAACTTCATATAATAATTTATTAATAAAACTCTTTGGTTGAATATAAAAATGCAAGAACAAGGCAAAACACGGAATTTTCGAACAATTTCCACACATACATTTAAAATCAACTCTGAAACTTAATTATCAATTAATTTCTTTCGTTCATCAATCTTTTCAAGTTTGTCGACATACTTTTTTATTATATCACCGTGACAAGATTTTCCACCTCCACCTTTATTCTTACACCAACAACCCAATGTTTTATATTTCAACTCATGTAAATCTGCCATTAAATCTGGTTTTGAAAGAAGATAATCTTCGTAAGCATTTATTATTGTTTGTCTTGGAGTACCTTCAGGAAATGTTTCTCTTAATTCTTTCGGATATGCCCATTTGTTATATTCACCGTTTGGTAGACGACCAATATAAACATCATAATCATCCTTTTTCCAATGAACTACTTTACACATCTTCTTCTAAAATTCTTTCTAATTTGAGTTCTCTAAGATTTGGCTCAAATAAGTGTTCCGTCATTGTTCTAATCAACATTTTGTAGAAAATTTTAAATATTGTAAATAAAATACATATAAAGTTTATATATTATATTTATTTAATATATCCATTCTTATATTTTCAAGACTTTCATACTTTTCTTCAATTAGATATGTTGTGTATAATTTAAAATCTTGATATATTTCAGGTAATTTTGTAGGCATATCTGGATAATTTGTTCTATATGTGTGATATTTTTTACAATATTTTTTATCAATTGAATCAAAATAATTAATAATATCTTTATTAAAATTGATTAATTCTAACATCCACTCATAACCAGAATCACATTTAATACCCAATTCTAATAATTTTAGTTTTGATTTCAAATCGTTTTTAACTTTTGATTTTAAAAGAATTATATACAATTCTTTAAATTTATTTACTGTTTGTTCAAACATTTTAATTTTTATTTTTAATATGAAATTTTATTGTTTTTATTTTTCATTTTATATTATTATTTCTTTGGTGATAATAATCCACACCTACACATAACAAGGTTTATCGTACCTCTTCTATTTGGATCTGGAATAGACAAATTTTCAAAAGACAATTTGATTAACTTACCATCAAAATATTTATCTATATGATAATCTGTGTATAAACAAAGTTTTTGATACCATGCTTCTTCATCACCTTTTAATTCTAAGGTGAATACTTTATCCATTGCTTCTTGTGCTGAGATTGGCATATTAAAATAATGATTGTGATGCATCTGAAAATCCATCTGCATCTATGTTTTTATATTTTTTTACTTCTTTTTCAACATATTCTGGTATTAATTTCCATTGTTTTTCTTCTTGTGGTATATCATCTTTCATATACATAAATTTGTAATAATAAGGTTTGCCACATATTTCTGATTTGTTGAATAGGTTTAAGATTTTTTCATCAAAATCATATGAGCCTATATAATTTGATTTATCTAAATATTTTGTTCTTGGATTGTTCTTAATTTCATTAAATGTAGTATCATTGTCAAAAATATATATTGCATCTGACCAACCTAAAACATTTGTAAAAACTCTATATTTCATTCTTCTTTTTATTTAATCTATTAAAAAATTCAATAGAACCAAAGATTATTAATCCAATTACAACAATTCCAATTATTAAAATCCATAGCGAATAAGCTATTATAATCAAGGACATTACCATGAATATGGTTATAGACCATAACAATAATTTATTTAATAAGTTTGGTTTCTTTTTGGTTTTATTGTTTACTGAACATGAACATTTACATTCTTCTGGCATACTAAATATATTCTATATATTATTTTTTGTTTTAAATTTATTTTATTTTGAAACAATATTCTGAAGAAAAATCTTATTGGTTGGGATTTTTATTCGCCGATGGTTGTGTAAAATTACACAAGGGTAGAAGAGAATTATTCAACAAATGTTTAAAATCTGATTATAAAATAAAACATAATATGATGGTTTATCAAGAAAAAATAATATTTGATTCAATGATTAAATTAAACACTCTGTATAATGAGGATAACATAATTACCATGAAAAAAATACCTGATAATTATATTTCAGGTATCATAACAAGTCCGCCTTATAATATAACAACAAAACGAAAAGATTGTTATTATAATAATGGTTATTCTGATATTGATAACTTATTAGAAAAAGATTATATTGATTTAAGAATAAATGAATTTGTCGAATTCGACAGAATATTACATGATAAAGGAGTAATATGCTATAATATTAGTTATCACAATGAAAATCCGATATTACCAACAAAATTAATGTATGATGTAGATAAACTGACTAACTTAACTGTTGCTGATATAATTATATGGAAAAAATCTAATAGTATTCCTTTTCAAACAAGTCCAACAAAATTATCTAGACTTTGTGAATTAATATATGTATTGGTACATAAAAAAAATTTACAAGATTTTATTACAAATAAAGAGATTAGTAAGATAAACGAAAATACTGGTCAAAAATTTTACAAAAACTACACAAATTATATTGAAGCCCGAAATAATGATGGTATAAAAACAAATCTTAAAGCAACATTTTCAACAGAGTTAGTTTCTAAGTTATTAGATATTTATTTTCCACATGAAAGTATAATTTATGATCCATTTGGAGGAATTGGAACTACAGCTTTTACATGCAAAAATAATGATAGATATTTTATATCAAGTGAAATAACACCTGAATTTTTCAAAACCGCGTTCAATAGATTGTTTAAATAAAAAACCCCACCGAAGTGGGGTTTAATATTATTCTAAACCATGTTCGTCTATAAAAGACAATTTCTTTTCTACTTTCTTAGAAATTAATTCACGACCTTTTTTAATCTGTGATTTAACTGTTGAAAGGTTTAATTTTAATGAGTCAGAAATCTCATTATAAGACATATTTTCAATTTCTCTCATAATAAGAACTTTCTTATACTTGTGTTGTTTCTCTGACATACTGAAGATGGCATCTCTAACTATTTCTGCTTTTTTACAGATTTCTTTATACCTAGTCATATCTTTTGTACCATCAACATAAGGCAAGAACATGTTAATTGAAGCTGAATTAGACAATTCCTTATCCATAGAAATTAAAGGAAGTTTCTGCTTGTCTTGATAATCCTTCTTTACGAAGTTTACAGCTATTGTGTATAGCCAAGTGTGAACTTGCGCCTTTACACCATCATAACTATCAATACTCATCAATGCTTTGACAAAAGCATCATCCGCAAAATCTTCTGATACTTCTAAGTCTTTAGTCCATTTTGACAAATACCAAGTAAGCTTTGGCTTTTGGTCTTTGTAGAACTTTTGGAAATTCAATCCAGTCTTTTGTTCAAATTTCTTTTCGAAATGATTCATAAAATCAGTTAAATTAGTTATTATTTTTTAGTAGTTGAGACACAAAAAGAATTACAATAGATTTTCTCTATTATTTATGGTTAAAGACCAAGACTTTAGAAAATTTTAACTGTTTCTCATGTATCCAATATTATACTCTAATATATTAAAAAAGTTGCATCGAAATGTAAACTTTTTTAATTAACCTTGAAAAGTATCATCAATAGAATATCTTCCTTCAATTATTTCAAGAGAGATATCCTTTTGTTCATCTTCTGTAAGTTTATCAAATGGAAAATCCCACCGTCTTTCAAACAAAATACATCATAATTTCTTTTTTCATATCTACCATTTTATAATGGTATCTGTTTCATTCATGCCACCCTGTGTCATTATTTGAAATCTCTTCTTTCAAGTTCTTCAACGACAGTTATTTTAAAGAGTCTCGTAAATAACCCAACCAATATTATCAGATGGGTAGGTTTTATACTTACCTGCAAATTTTAACCAACCATCTAAACAAATAGATGTTATTTCCTCGTTTGATGCAACCACTTCACACCTTATGCCTTGCTTTAATTTATCGAGTAATTCTCCTCGTGTTTTAGGACGAAAAACAACCGATAAATTAGCTTCATTGTCTTGTGGGCTTTTTGAAAGTTCATTCATATTTTTTAGTTTAGCATTTAACAATTATTTGTGGTTAATTGAGCATCGGCAACGAAAGCCAATACCCAGCCGTTCACCATTCATTCTTTGGTTTCTTCAACAGCAAAGAGGTCAATAATTCTCTTTGTCTCTCTTCTGATAACTGAAGAATCATATAATTTATAAACTTCTGTCCAACAGTTAAGAGCTTTGAGTGCAGGAATTTCAAAATCAACATTTGCATATTCAGGCTTGTTAAAGAAATGAGGATTTCTTAAAAGAAGTAACTGAGTATCATCCAATCCTTCAATACCATCTATTTTAGATGTTAGAAGTCTCTTTGCAAATGCTCTTAGTTTGAGAGCTTTGTTATCATTCATAACGCCATCTTCATCAAGAGCAACTTTTGTAGCAAGTTTCTTGAAAGAAACAGATTTATTAGCAAGTTCTTCAAGTGCTTTTTTCTGTGAATTGATGATAATATCAAAGTCTTTAAGAATTTCTACAAAATTAGCAACTCTTTCTGGCATAGTAGCCTTGAAGTGTTTGGTTCTAAGACCAGAATATTCATCACCAATAATAACACCATTGATATATACTGATTGTACATATCTCATAAGACCAATGTTAATTTGAAGAGCCCTTGATTTATCAGTTGAGTTCAAAATGCTGAACATTTTGCGATAACGATGGTCATTGATAAGAATGTCTTCACCAATAAGGCGAAGTTCTTGCTGACCTTTTGTAATTCTGAGTTCATATTTCTCAGGTGAGAAATAGTTTTCAATTTCTGCAATCACTTGCTTAGCAAATGGCGGAAAATCAAAAAGTTCATATTTATCTGTTACGATTGTGTTTGCTATCAGCCTGTCATCGTAATGAGTAAGAATGTTATTATTATTTCTTGAAAGTTTGAGGTTATCAAGTGTTACGAAAATAGCATCCTTATCGTAGGTTTTTTCAATTCGTCTTGCTCGTGCCATAAATTTTTATTTTAATGTAAAATTATTAATTGTTATTCGAATAAAAAAACGGATTAGGTTCTTTCAATTTGCCTAATCTCGTCTTGTAATTTTTTTATTTTCTCGTATTTATCTCTTTCAAATTTGTTTTTAATCTTATAATCAGAAATATCTTTATTATTTGATAGTTCCATTTTGTAACCATCGATGTTATAACCTATGTGGTCACAAAGATAACTTAATTCAACATGTGTTGAACCCTTTTCTTTTAGAGATTGTAATTTCTCAATAAGTTTTTCGATTTTTATTGGGTATGTATCAGCATAACCACGACCCTTTTCGATTTCTATAAAATCATTATCTTCATCGCATGAGAACCTGAATTCATCATATAAATCAAAATCCAATTCAGAAAATTCAGTTTTCTCTACCAGAGTTTTAGTCACATACACATTTTTGTCGTTTTCTTGCATATCTGTTTATTTTAATATTAATACAAAGATAAGAACATATTTTTAAATAAAAAAATTATCATGTAGTTATATGATTTAAAATATTTATTGTTTGAAAATTTTAATATATAGAACATATGAGAACTTTAAAGACTTATAATCAATTATCTGAAGGATTATTTTTTAATAAATGGTACAAAACACAAAGACTTGTAACTAAAGATTTGGGTATTAATTTATATTGTGTTGCGACTTTCGGTACTTCTATTGCTGCATTATATCCGTTTTTTGAATCAATAGTCAAAAACACTGAAATGTATAAATTATCAGACCAAGATATAGTATTATTATCTATTTGTGCGGTTTCCATTTTATTTAAAGAAAGTAAAGATAATATAAATAAGATGATGACTTTAATAAAAGAAAAAGGTTTAACAGAATTGCTTGATAAGTTTATAAGTACTTTAAAAAATTTCACAAAACTATTTGAAACAATTGCAACTACTTTTGGAAAAACTATCAAAGGAATGATGGATATGATAGCATATACGACACTTTTGGTTCCTCTCTCAGTTGCTATTATTGATGTTATTAATCTTTATAAATTAGATTTTAATACATTTGATAAGATTATGACAAATCCAGTAGGCGCACTTGTTAGTACAGGTATAGGAGTTTTGACAATATCATTGAAACAAATAATAAGTGTTATAGTAAAGAAAATAAATAGATTATTAAAATCTAAGAAAACTCCAGAAATACCAAGTGTTGTACAATCTTTTGAAAGTGTTAATAAATTGTACGAAAACTATTTCGGCATTTGATTCCTAAGCTTTATTAATTCAGGACATAAATTAGCGAGTGTGTTACTTCTATCTTCTGTGATAGAATTAATCTTTTTGAATTTTGTAATTTCTTTTTCAAAGTTCTTCTTAGCGTCCTCTTTTGTTTCACCAAAGACAATATGTGTCTTCGTTTTTTCTATTTCAATTCCTTTATCATTTTTAAATGCAAAAGTTACATATACAACTTCCCAAATTCCCATGTAGTGTGTGATTTTTTAATTATTAGTAATTTATATATTTTATTGTAAATTCAACTTTTTTCGTTTTAACCCATATTCAGTAATATTTGAATTTTTTACATTTTATTTTTTAATATATAAAAATAAAAACAAAATGTTGAAAAAAGAAACAATAGATTTAATGATAATTTTGGATTAAGCCGTAAATATAAAAAATATCTATTATTTAAAAGTTTTTATAATAGTCTTTCCTGATTTTCACAAGTATATTATTTATTAAATTGTCATTTATATCATCTGGTAAATTTGAATTATCAAATAATAAATCTATTTCTTTAATGTCATTTTGAACAGAATCTATTAATGTTTGTAAATCGATTTCACCCTTTCTTATTTTTAATAATTCGATAGAATCTGGTCTTTTAACAATAATACCTTTACCTGAAGCAATTTCTCTTGACATATTTAAAAGCCTTCTACAATGCATCATGTTTTTGCCATCAATTTTCTGATTATGATTTTTCACATCAATCCATCTTTGTTCATTTTTGTTTTTGAGCCAAGTTTGATATTCATTAAAATCTTTACAATGAGTAGAATAAGCATCTTTTATATAAGATATTAATCCTATAAAATTTGACATTTTTGGTATAGAGGTTAATCTTATATCATTAGAATTTTCAAAATTTATTCCTCTAAAATTATGAGTGTTTGAAAAATCATAAAATAATGCAAATAAATCTTTAGAATGAGGAACTTTTGATAATCCACACAATTCTTGTGAAAGATTATTATTTTGAAGATAATCTTTTAAAGGAATTGATTTTTCATTTAAATGAATATAACAAAAGTCTATAGGTTGTTTTCTTTCAATTCTTTCTTTTTCCCAATTTTGTTTTTTATCTTGTCCAATAGCTTTAGAAATTTGTTGCTTAGCATAACCACCAAAACTATTTTTACATTTTTTTGTAATAAATGAGTTTTTATTTTCTAAGATGGAATCAAACAATGGGTCTTTGAATAAAATACAATCTTCTGGTGTGTTTAATAATTCTAATATTGTTGGATTATTAGTCTTTAATAATTCTAAAAATCTTTTAATTTCATAAAATACAATATCATTTTTTTCATCATTGATTTGTTCTTTATATGAAATTCCCAATATATCATCATGTTTCTGAATATATACACCAGCATAATCTGTATCTGAGGTTGATGTATTTGTGCCATAAGCATGTGATCCTCTAATAACAACGAATAAAGGTTTTGCACCTTGGCATTTATCATTAATAAATGAATTAAACTCTTGAATAGTCATAAAAATAATATTATTTTGTGAGAGGATTTTGACGTTAATCCACTTTAAACGCCACCACCTACAGTTTAATGTGCTATAGGAACACGAATGCAAAGATAAGTAAAATTTTATATATTATAAAATATTTATACTATTTTTCTAATTTTTGTTTATTCATTATAAAATACTATTGAAGTTTTTACTCATTAATTTGTCAACTAATTTTTTGGCATTTTCGAGAGTCATATAAATTTTGATTATGATTAAACAACAGTACAAAGATACAAAAAAGTCCAAACAAAAAAATTGTTTGGACTTTAGTTATTTGTTCTTATTCAGTCACATCACCTGATGGCAATTCAAGTGTTGGCTTTTCGTTGAAAGCCACAGAAAGTTTATTATCTTTCTTACTGAATTTTAATTTCATGGTAGAACCCAATGAAGGTTCATTTCTTAGAAGTTCTTCTGAAATCATATCCTCTACTAATTTCTGAATACCTCTTTCAACAGGTCTTGCACCGTACATAGGATCATAAGTTTCCTTAGCGATAAAATCAACTACGGAAGGAGTCCAACTTAAAACATATCCAATGTCATCAATGCGTTTTTTCAATTTATTCATCTGAATTTTTACAATTTCCTTGATATTTTCTTCATTCAGTTGATTGAATGTAACCAATTCGTTTACACGGTTTAAAAACTCTGGTGCAAATTTATCTTTCAACTCTTTCATAATGTTGTTTTTAATAGTTTCTTCTTCTTTAAGAGATGAAGAAGTTGTAAATCCAACACCTTTACCAAAGGCTTGAGCCTTTTTAACACCAACATTAGAAGTCATTATAATGATAGTGTTTTTAAAATTAACAACACGACCTGTATTGTCTGTTAAACGACCTTCATCAAGGATTTGAAGAAGTACATTATAAATGTCAGAATGTGCTTTTTCAATTTCATCAAATAAAACAACTGAAAAAGGTTTACGCCTTACGGCTTCAGTCAATTGACCACCTTCTTCATAACCAACATATCCTGGTGCTGCTCCAGTAAGTCTTGATGCAGAGATTTTTTCAGAGTATTCAGACATATCAATTCTGATCAGCGAATTGGGTCCAAAAATCTCATTTGCAATAACTTTTGCTGTTTCTGTTTTACCTACGCCTGTATTACCAAGAAACATAAATGTTCCAATAGGTTTATTAGGGTTTGAGATGGCTGTTCTGTTTCTTCTAAGAACTCTTGCAACAAGAGATACTGCTTCATCTTGTCCAACAATCTCTTTCTTCATAATATTTTCGAGTTCAAGATACTTTTTAGCATCATTGGTTGATACTTTTTCAACAGGTATCTTTGAAATCATCGACACTACCTTTCTAATTTCATCACTATCTACTATTTGTGCATTCTGAGCCACCTTTTCTTTCCATTCTGCTTTAGTAGTTTCAAGAGTTTTCTTAAGTTCTTTTTCTTTGTCACGATAAACGACAGATTTTTCAAAATCTTGTTGTTTTACTGATGATTGTTTAAGAGCAATGACTTTTTTTATTTCTTCGCTCATTTTCTTAATGTGTTCTGGTATAGATTTGCTTATTTGTGTGCGTGAACCAGCTTCATCAAGAATATCGATGGCTTTATCAGGAAATGATCTTTCAAAGATGAAACGGTCTGCTAATTTTACACAAAGGTCTATTGCTTCATCAGTATACTTTACATTATGATAATCTTCATAACGTTCTTTCAATTTTTCAAGAATGATTCTTGTTTCTTCTGCTGTAGGTGGTTCAATAATAACTTTTTGAAATCTGCGTTCCAATGCACCATCTTTCTCTACAGAGTTTTTGTACTCATCAAATGTTGTTGCACCTATACATTGAATTTGTCCTCTTGCAAGAGCTGGTTTAAGAATATTAGCGGCATCAAGAGAACCAGATGAACTACCAGCTCCAACCATTGTGTGTAGTTCATCAACAAAAATGATAACATCATTTCTCTTTTTCAATTCATCAATGATAGCCTTCATTCTTTCTTCAAATTGACCACGGTATTTAGTACCAGCCACCAAAGAACTCATTTCGATAGAAAGAATCTTTTTATCTAAAAGGTTTGTAGGACATTCGCCTTTAATAATAAGTTGTGCAAGACCATTAACAATGGCGGATTTTCCAGTATTGTGTGAAACAATACCATTTGAATAGTATCTGTGTTCTTTATCTAATACTTCTAAATCATAAGTTACACCATAACCTATTTTTGTAATTTCTTTTGGAAATGATAAACCATTTTTGGTTAATATTTTATCGGATTTTTTAAGATTTTTTAATCTTAACCAAGTATTATTATCTAATATTTCTATATTTAAATTTAAATCGTTTTCAGATACATTAACTGTATCGGTTTGTATAAGATGATCTTCAGAAGCTATTAATTCAATATTATTTTCAAATAATATTTTATACTTTATCTTATTATTTTTTTTATAAATATTACCTATTGGTTTAAATCCATCTGGAGTTTTAACTTCATATGTACCTGAATTATTTTTTATTAATTCATAAAAATCTTTGATTTTAATTTCCATAGTTTATTATTTTTTGTGTTATTATTTTAAAGTCTTTTTCATACATATAATTTATATGATTTTCTTTACAAAATATTTCTTTTTGATTATATTTTTCTACATATTTAAAATATATTTCTGGATGATTCTTTTTAGTGTAGTCACTTTTTATCATTCCCAGATATTCTACGTATAAATCATATTTTGGTATATAAAAATCACAAATATAATTACTATTTGTATATTTTTTTTCATAAATATATGTAATATCATTTTCTTTTAATTTTTTAGCGATATAATATTCACCATTACTTCTACATATATGCCCATTGAAATATCTAATATTTCCGAATGATAATATTTTAATATTCAATTCTTTTTTTATAATATCAATCATTTCATTTTTAGTAAGATTAAAAAATTCTAGTAAAATATTAGAGTTATATAAAAAATATAAATCCTGTAAAGAAATAATGGTTTTATATTTTGAATATTCCTTTAAAAATTTTTTAAAATCATTACTACTTGTTTTTATAATATTTTTTATAAATTCTTTATTTATGAATGATAATTTATTTATTGCATATATTATCCAATCATTTCCATATTTGTTTTTAAAATATGTCGATGATGATGAATTTTTATCAAAATTATAATTTTTAATTTTATTATACCATTTTTCCTGCCTATTTTTCCAAATATTAAGACCTTCATCACCATATTTGTTTATACATTTTTCTAACGAAAATGTACATTGTCTTTTGCTTAAAGCTTCTAATGATTCTTCTTCAGACAATCCTTTTTTAAGATAGTATTCTTTTTTAGTTGTACGAGACTCACACCATTTTAAATAATCTTTTTCTTTCAATTTTTTAGATTTTTCTTGAGAAATATTAGAATTTTTTCTTTGAATTTCTTTTATTTTAGAAAGAGCTTCATCATTATTCCATCCTCTGGATATCCAATATTCTTTATTTAAGTGTGTTGTATTATAATATAATTTTCGAACAATATATTTAAAATTTTTTATACCATCGAAATTAGAATTATTATTGTAAAATATTTCTAATTTAGATAAATAATCAAATTTTAGATTATTTATAATATTAATCTTAACATATTCATAAAAACTATTATAGTCATTGAATATTAAATCTTTTTTGCCTTTTATTTTTATTATCATATTAGTAAATTTGGTGTTGGTATTTCCCTACACCTGTATAACTATATATTAAAAATTAATAGTCAATTTCTACATTTTCATGAGAAAAATCATCTGATATTTTCTGTACGTTTATTATTGTATCACTATCAACACAACCAGGTTCTCCTATAAGAACGGGATTGTTCTTATTTCTACGTGAAAGTATTTGAGCAACCCTTTCAATTTCTCTTTCTCTACCAATCACAGGGTCGAGCAAATCAGATTTTGCAAGTTCCGTAATATCAGTGGAAAATTGTGCTAAAATACTTTCTTTATTTGCGTTAGCGTTTTCGTTCATATTTGAAAATGTTTTTATGTTTCTAATGTATTATTTATTTTTTTAAAAGTTTATTTCAATTTTTGAATAATATCTTGTAAAGGACACCATCTGAAGGATTTTCTATTCTTTCTAATTTTTCTTCTCTTAACCACTTTTTATCAAGTGGGTGAGAAACAACACCTTGTTTTGCATCAAAAATAGGCATTTCTTTATAAGCCTTCTCATAAAGTTTTGGGCGTGAACATTCTAAATAAGTATTTTTCATTTTTCAGATATTTCTTCTACAATGCAAAGATATGGCAAAAATTTCAAAATAAAAAAAAGTGCAAAATCATGATACTTACTAATAATTTTAATTTATAAAACTTTATTGATGAAATCGAGTAAAATTACAAAACGAATGATATATGAATGTGCAGACCTGATAAGACTTTTTTCTGGCAATTTATCCCCCGAGAATTTGAACATTTAACAAAAGTTAAAACAATTGAATATAAAGAATATAAGTTAAAAACAGATTACATTATTAATATAATGCATGAGTTAATACTCAGGTATCTAACAACTAATGAAGAATCTCATAATTTATGGTCAAGTATATTAAGAAGAAAGTATGGTAAAACATACAATATTTATATAGAATATCTTACATATATTAAGTTCATGAAACTCACCTCTAATTATTATGCAGGTAGAAAATCAAAGACTTACAAACTTAATATAACTACATTTGACATAACAAGACACAAAATAACTGATAATATCTTACTCAAAAAACATAGTAAAGATTATTTATATCGTACATTTACATCTCAACAAGAGAGTCCTATAGATTTTAATTTAAGGAAAAAGTTGATAGATGATTTATACCATGTTGCAATAGATTATGAAAAATCATTGGACTGGTTAAATAATAAAAAGGCTAATAAAGACTTAGACCTAAATAAATATTTTAAAAATCTTATATCAATAGATGGTATAAATACTGGTCATATTTTTTTCAAATTTGATGGTTATGGTAGATTGCATACTAATTTCACTGTTCTTAAAAAATATCTAAGGAACAATTATCTCACAATAGATGGTGAAGATATAAAAGAAACAGACATAAGTAATTCTCAACCATTTTTCTTTGCAGTATATCTAAAAAATGAATTAAGTGAAAAGAATTTTAATGATGAAGTGAAAAAATATGTTGAATGTGTTAAGAACGGTTTGATATACGATCAAATATTACAAGCATATCCAGATAAAATACAAAATAGAAACGATGCTAAAACCTTAATGTATAAGGTTTTATTTGGACACAATAAGTATAGAGAATCAGATAAGATGTTTCAAAAGTTATATCCATCGATATATTCATATATAAAAGAATATAAAGATATGTCCGATTCATATAAGGAATTAAGTCATGAATTACAGTTATTAGAAAGTGATTTTATATTCGGTAAGGTTGTTACTGAGATAAAAATGAAATTTCCAGAGATAAAGTTGTTCACTATTCATGATTCTATCTGTTATCCTGTTAAGTATAAAGAAGAGGTTGAAATAATCTTCAGAAAACACCTTAAAAATCTTTTGTAAACATCAATATCAACAACTCTAAAAGTGGTTAATTTTTTATTAACCACTTTTTTAATATATATCTATATGAAAAAGTTGACCAAAGATGAATTTGTATCAAAAGCACAAATACACGGTGATAAATATGATTATAGTTTAGTAAATTACATAAATACTAGAACAAAAGTTATGATAAAATGTAATGATTGCGGTTATATATTTCCACAATCACCAGATTCATTGAGAATAAAATATCTACGAGAACATACATTTGATAATTGTAGATATAAATATAAATTACCGTTTGATTTTTATTTACCAATTTTGAATATGTGTATAGAATATGATGGTTTACAACATTATAAACCTATTGATTATTTTGGTGGTATAGAAAAGTTTGAAGAAATACAAATAAAAGATAAAATCAGAGATAATTATTGTTTTAAAAATGGAATATTTTTGTTGAGAATATCTTATAAGGATAAAATTAACGAAAAAATGGATTTTTTATTTAATATATAATAAAAAGAAAAAAAAATTAACTTTATATGGGCGTACAAACAAAGGACCTTGGAAAATATAAAAGACCAGGTATTTTTATCAACGAAATAGACCAGTCTATTATAGAATTGCCAGTACAGAATGTGCTAATTAATTTAGTACCAGGATTTTCAAAAAAAGGACCAGTAAATAGACCTGTTTATGTAACAAATAGAACTGATTTTGAAACAATATTTGGTGAAATAGACAAATCTTTGGAAAGAAAAGGTTCATTTTTCCACAGAACTTGTATAAAAATGTTGGAAAACGGTCCAATATGGGCTCTAAATTTATTGAGTACAAATGATACAAGAGACAAATTAACTTGGAAATCTGTATCTTGTGCATCAGCTTATGACAATGCTGCTTCAGCACAAATTCCATATTCAAGAATATTCAACAGACAAGATTTCTGGAATAGAGATGATGAATCATTTTTAGATTATGTAAATGATCCAACACCAGATGAAGATAGATTATTACATATAACAAACTTAGGTGATAAAACTATCACAGTTTTCCTTTATAAATCATCCGTAACTGGATTTGATGTAACAGCAGAAGATTGGTATGGAGGTGTTACAAAAGTTCCTGCATACATTCACCCAAAAGATTGGATTTCTGATTATATGGTTTCTGTATTAGTTGTTTATGGTGACTGGACAGATTATGATAACTTGTCAGTTGATACAACTTGGAGCAATTACTTCACATCTGAAGGTTTAGATAAAACTACAATTCAAGACTTTGTTAATGAAACTAATGTAACAGTTGCAGCTTATTATGACTGTTCATTAATTCCTTATTTTAAGGATCTTGATGGTAGAGATATGTATATCAAATCTACTATTAATAACAACACCGATAAGACTGGTTTATTCTGTGCTTATAATGAAAGTGTTTTATTAGATTCTGATTATCCAACAGGAAAACTTGATTTAATTGGTGATGGTGTTGTAGGTGAAGAAACAAGTGAAATTGATTTCTTGTCATATCAAGAAAGTATTATTGAATCACTTACTTATGAACAAGTATCATTAGATGCATTAAATAATGTATTTGGTAATTATAGTACAGATTTATATACAGATGCTTTTGCTTCAAGAGCAAGTAGAAAAGCTTCTAATACAAATTGGTATGTTCATAATACACATATCAATAGTACAGGAAGGACTCTTATTAATATGACTGAAGTAACATATGCTACAGGTAAGAGTTGGTTATGTACAAATTATGCGGCTACAGTTGATTTTGATACATCACCAGTAAGTGATTATCATTCAAAATTCGTAGCAGGTGATGTGGTTTATGTTAACCAAAATTATGGTGGTCTTATAGCTTATCAATCATATTATGTTGAAGAATCTGCAACAAATAATGACTGGATTAGCTTATCAGAAACATATGGTGGTTCGCCAATACTTTTTGCAACTGGTACTACAACATTGCCTTCAAATTTCTACGTACAAAAAGCTACAGTAGAATTTGATTTATCAACTGCATCATATTTTAATTTAGGTGGTGCTCAATATAAACTTGATAGTGGTACAACAGTTTATACATTTGAACCATTAACAATTTCTTCTTCTAATAAAGATACAGGTATTGAAAGATATGATGTATTATATTTAACAGAAGGTACAGATACAGTAAATATACTTAAAGGTACGCAATCTGATAATTCAACTGCTGAATTACCAGACTTTGACACAAATTATTCAGATGCTATTATTTTAGGTTATGTTCATTTCCAAGTATTATCTGCTGACACAAGTTTATCAACACCATCAGGTATAACTGATCATTATATTGACACAGAGTATACTCCTATAACATTAGATTATACTGCTGGTTATTTACCTTTAACTGATATTGTTATAAGTGGTTACACTATTGCTGATACAAATTATACTGTATTAACATTTGGTAATACACTTGGAGCAACAAGCTTAAAGGACTATACACAATTAAGATATAGAGCAGCTTATGATGAGATGGAGTCTTATCTTGGTGATGGAAAAGGTCTTTTAATTAATAATACAACTGGCTACAAACTTGCAATAGAAAATGCAACATTCATAGATTATTCAACAACTTATAACGCTAGTATAACAATTAACACAGGTTCATATGATTATACAGATTTTTATGATACAAATTCTTACAAATGGTTAGTTTACTATCTTGATAATGAATTTAGAATTGGTTCAACAGCCACGGATAGATTAGTTAGTACATTAGCTCCAATTGAAATAATGGGTGGTTCTGGTCAAAGTGCTTCATATGCTGCAGGTATAATTGGTAAATATTCAGACTTATACATTGATATTTATGATGGTGTAATTAATAATTGGGATTATGCTTATGTAAATAATGATACAGGTTCTACATTAAAGATTTATATTAAATCTTGGATTCAAGGAACAGATATTATGTATATTGATTTAATGGCTAACGATCAAATAAGTTCACAACCTATTACTAACTGGACATCAACATCAACTTATGATAGCCAACTTACAATTTGGTCAAATAAATCAAGTTATAAACAAACTGTTGAAATTGAATATTTAGATACAACTAAACTACCTAACTTAGTTTATCAAATTAAAGTTGATAAACTAAGATATTCAGAAATTAAGAAAGGTGATTTCCTTGAAGCTTGGTATGATGAAAGTTTGACTTATGATGCTCGTAAACTTACAAGAGTATTAAGTACAACAATAGACTCTACTAATACTGATTGGAAAGTTATTACAACAGATGCGCCTATTAAGATTTCACAAATTTCACAAGTAGGTGGTGGTGTTGATTATCAAACTACACTTTATCCACATATTGATACTTATGCATCAACATATAAAGGCATTGCATTAACTCCATTTACAATACACGCAGATTCTATACCTAATAACACAGAATCAAGATTAACTACAATCCTTGATGTTATGGGTAAAACAACAAATCTTGCTAAAGGTCTTGTAAACAAAAACAAAATCTCTTGGAGATATTTGGTAGATTCATTTGGTTTAGGATTAACTGCAAATTCAAAACAACAATTCGCTGACCTTTGCGGAATGAAATTAAATTGCTTAGGTTTCATTAATGCACCAAGTGTTAGAACACTTAAATCAAGTTCAAATCCTTCATTTATAAATGATGATAGAACTTTGAATACAACCTATCTTAAAGCAGGTGGTGATGAAAGCAAAAACCCATCATTCTTATATTCATTCGCAAGTGGAGTTGGTCGTTCTTGTGTAGGTTACTTCTTCCCATATGTAACTGTTGATGATAACGGTATACCTAAAGATGTACCACCATCAGCTTGGGCAGCAACAACCTATATGCAAAAATTTGTATCGATCTCTGGTGCAATCGAACCTTGGACAATATGTGCAGGTATCACAAGTGGTAGAGTTACTAATATCGCTGGTGTAGAAATGGATTTCAATGATAATGATTTAGAAAATTTATATGCTATGAACCTTAACCCAATCGTTAAAGTTAGAGATGTAGGTTACGCTATTAACTCAGAATCAACTGCACAAGTATTTCCATACAGTTCATTGAGCATAATTCACTCAAGAGAAGTTTTGATTGAACTTGAAAACTCGTTGTACGATATGTTACTTAGATACCAATGGAGATTTAATACTCCTGAAATCAGAGCCGAAATTAAATATAGAGCTGATAAAATCTGTAAAGATATGCAAGATAGAGACGCTTTATACAATTTCAGAAATGTAATCGATGAAACAAATAATACAAATTATATCATAGATTTACAAATGGGTGTTCTTGATACGTATATAGAGATCATTAAAGGTATGGGTATCATTGTAAACAATATTACAATCTTGAAAAAAGGTGATATTGAATCAGGTGGATTCGCACAATAATTAAATTTAAAAAGCCAAAAATCATTTTTTGGCTTTTTTCTTTTAATATATAGGAATAAAAGATACTTATATTATGAAAGAAAAACTGAGGGAATTAATAGATCCATCTGGTAAAATGTTTAGAGAAAAATATGTAACAGAACATTATAATGAAATTTATGAAGAAATAAAAACATTTGTAAATAAATATAATCTTGTTATACTACCATTTAAACAACAAGTATATCACTATTTAAATAATATAAAAGAAATTGTAAGATGTAAAAATCCAAATTGTAATAATGTAGTGAAATTTAAAAATTCGACAATTGGTTATTATTCATATTGTTGTAACAAATGTTTAGGAACAGATCCAAATATAATAAAGGAAAAACAAAATAAATCATTAGAAAAATTTGGCACAAAGACACCAGCAGAATCAAGTATCATTAAAGAAAAAATGATAAAAACGAATAATGAAAAATATGGATGTAATTGTCCTTTGCAAAATGATGAAATAAATAAAAAGTCTAAAGAAACTTTATTTGATAACTATAATGTGGTTGTTCCTTTAAAATCTGATATAATAAAAGAAAAGATGAAAGAAACAAATTTTGAAAGATATGGTGTTGACAATGTGAAAAAAGTAAAGAAAATAAATGATAAAATATTAAAGACTATGAAAGAAAGATATGGTGTTGAATATGCTTTACAAAATAAAGATATACAAATTAAAGCAAGAGAAAAACAAAACAAAACATTATTAACAAAATTTTTAAATTATTATGATGAATATAATGTAATAAATATCGATTTAGAAAATAAAGAATATTTAATGAAATGCGAATATGGTCATGAATTTAAAATAAATTATGTTTTATTAAGTAGTAGAAGAAGAACAAACACCGTTTTATGTACTGAATGTAATCCTATTAATAAATCTATATCAGGATTACAAATAGAATTATTAAATTTTATAAAAAATAATTATAATGGTAAAATATTAGAGAATGATAGAAATACAATAAAAAACGAATTAGATATTTATTTACCTGATTTAGGATTAGCTTTTGAATTTAATGGTTTATATTGGCATTCTGAATTACATAAACCTAAATATTATCATTATAATAAAACAATAGATTGTTTGAATAAAAATATTCAATTAATACACATTTATGAAGACGATTGGAATTATAAAAAAAATATAATTAAATCGATGATTTTAAATAAATTGAACAAAATAGAAAATAGAATTTATGCTAGAAAATGTGAAATAAAAGAAATAACAGATAATATTTTAGTAAGAGATTTTCTTAATAATAATCATATTCAAGGTTTTGTTGGTTCTTCTGTAAAATTAGGTTTATATTATAATAATGAATTAGTTTCTTTAATGACACTTGGTAAAAATAGATTGGGTATTGGAAAATTAAAACAATATGACTATGAACTTTTGCGTTTTTGTAATAAATTGAACACTAATATTATAGGTGGTGCAAGCAAATTGTTTAAATATTTTACAACTAAATATAATACAAATTTAATAGTTTCATATGCTGATAGAAGCTATTCTAATGGTAATGTATATAAAAAATTGGATTTTATAGAAGATCATATAACAAAAATTGGTTATCATTATGTTGTTGATAAAATACGAAAGCACAGATTCAATTTTAGAAAAAATAAGTTGAACACAGATAAAACAGAACACGAAGAAATGCAAAATAGAAATATTTTTCGAATTTATAATTCTGGTCATATATGTTTTATATGGAAACGTAAAATTTGATATTTAAATTTAATATATAACATTGAACAAAAAATGTAATTTTTCGATTAAAATATTTAATATATAAGAGTAACAAACAAAAAATAATTAAGAAAGAATATGCCTTTACCACATTTTACGAACATAAGTTCTCACAATAAAATTTGGGAACCAGTTTATAAAAATTTATATGAGGTAGTAATTATATTACCACCAGCTATTCAAGCTATTCATCCTGGTTATGAAACCATATTGCTTGAAAATACAACGACTGTTAAATTTCCAACTTATCCTGATATTGCTACACAATCTCAAAGATTTAAATATTCGACCAGATTGTTCATGACATTTCCTGATAAAACTGATACATCAGTTGATATTAACTTTAACATGAATGTTAATGAAAATTATCAAGTTATGACTTGGAGAATGATGAAAGATTGGTATGATTTAGTATGGAATAATGAAGATGGTTCTGTACATTATAAGAAAAATATTATTTCTGATATTATTGTACACGCTCATGATAAAGAAGGTCATATCATAAGAAGAGTTACCTATCATAACGCTCAGATTACTAATTTTAGTGGTTGGGAAGATTTAGATTGGTCTTCAAATGAAATTGCTACATTAACTGCTAAATTCGTTGCAGATTACTATGAGGACATGTATTATTAAGCAAATAATAAACAATTTATAAAATCCACAAGAAATTGTGGATTTTTTTATTTTTATTTAATATATACTAATATGAAATACATTAAATCATTTGAATATTTTGATACAGAAGAATTAAAAGGTAAAGGATTGCCACCAGATTTTAAAAAGATGGTTGAATTAGAACCATATAAAAATAAATTTGAATATGGTTTATATGCTGGAAATTCTTTTGATTTAAATAATGCGATCAATCATATAGAACACAATAGATATGATAGACATGGAATATTAGAATATTTGTATAAAATTTTAATAAAAGAAATACCAGAAGTAAAAACTTTTGTATTAAATGAATATAACACATATGAATATGAAGTATTAAATTTTAGAAAAAATAAAATTATTGTATTTCCTGGTTTAGATGATGATTATAGTACTAAGATAGAATTTTCGATCAAAGTTCATATGTTAGATGATGAAATACTTGAATATGAAAAAGATAAATTTAAATTGTTTTTTAGTCCTTCTATAACGACAACGAGAATTAGCGCAAATATGGCAGATTTAGGTGGAATAAAAAGTACTAAAAGATTTGATGGTAGTGTAGAAATATCAGATGAAGAATGTGATAATGTTTTAAAAAAGTTAGACAAACTTTTATACGGCAAACCAGATAAAGAAGATGCTTATTTTAGTAAAGTATTTAAAATAAGTGAAAATAATTTAACAGTAGAAGAATTGGTTAAACTAATTCCAAAGATTAAAGAAAATTTATATAAATTTAAAAATTATATAAAAAACAAATATGAATTTAATCCTATAAATTAAAAAATCCACAATTTCTTGTGGATTTTATTAATTCTTATAACTTGTATAAGTATTAGTATTATTTAAATTATCAATCTTGTTTTTTAATGTTATATTGATTTATACGTTTATTTTTAAAAAAAAGTTATTATGTAAGGTTAAACATATTCCTAAAATCTTTCTTATTTGCTCCATATCTTTCGAAATATAATTTCTATTATAAATATAATTTTATAAAAAGTTTAAATTAATTTCATAATTTCTCCAAGGAAATTTTTCTTGTTTAAGTGCCACCAGTTAAACATAAATCTTTTATTAGTGTCTTTATACTGAATATAATTTATGGCACATTGTTCGCTCATATCATTTATTACTTTACAATACTTGTAAAATACATCTTTATATTTGTCAATGTTATCATATTTTACAAATTCTAAAATATAACGAAGACTATCTTTATAAGTTAATTCAAAATAAGAATCAAAATCATATGGTTGATTTTTTACCATATTAACATATGTTGCTATTGAAAGTCTTTGTAAACACTCAAAGGCTCTTTCTGACATTACATTTAATAATTTATTCTTAGACATAATTAAAAATAAACATCAATTTGTCAATTATTTATTCATAATTAGTTTTTACATTTTAGGCATTTTAAAATTACTGTTACCTGGTCTGAAATCGTTGAAATTAGGCATTTTAGGAGTCATTTTATTTTGATACTCTTGTTGTTCCTCTTGCTGTTTCTTCTGTTTTTCATTTTCTTCCTTATTTCTTTCGTTCATGAATTTAATATATTCTTCAAATTCCCAGTAATCCATCCTATCAACTTCAGAAGGTTGGATATGTTTTTGCCACATAAATTCAAATTTATTCTTTAGTAAAGTTATCAAAGAAATCTGGAATAACGAAAAGACTTGACGCTCCGTTGGGAAAGGTCATATCTGAGTGCACCTCCCCTTGACACTCAGGACAATTCATTTTTATTCCTTTAAGACCAAATTGCATCTTATCTACAGCTTGGTTAATAACTTGGAAAGAGTACATATCCATTTTCTTAAATTCATCTTCTTTTGCTTTTATTCCGTCATCTGTGATAGTAGTTCTATCCCACAACATATAAGGAATAATTTTAAGGAATGATACATTAGGATTTTTCTGAGCTTGTACCTTTGTTTTTATATCAGAATAGAATATTTCTTGAATTCCAATATTAGGAGGTCCTAATTTATAAACAACACCATTAATATTGAATTCAAAACATTTTAATTCTTTGTTAAAGAATTTTTTAATAGAATCTGTCATTTCATGTTTTTCAAATGTCCTAGGAAATTCATTATTTGCAGTTGATCTAAATGGTATTGAGAATTCCCAACTACAATGAGGACAAGTTACTTCTTTTGCAAGTGAGTTTCCTTTTTGAAATGTTAATTCTCTGATCATAAAAACAATGAATAATCTGTCACCATCTTTTATATCTTTATAAGAACCAGCATTACCATTTGGTAAAGTAAACTTAACGCAACTTGATAGTAATTGATTCATTTTTTCTGTTACATCTAAGAAGTTCTTATCATCAACAACAGAATATGCTTGTACTTCATGTACTTTAGCAGCTCTTATTTTTATTTTTGTACCTTCTTGGTAAAAAATACCTAATGGTAAAATGTCCAAATCGACACTAAGGTATTCTAGTGAACTACTATTAGCTTGACTTATTGTTTTTACAGAAGATTTTATTTCCTTAATGTCTTCTTTTTGTTCTGTTAAAAATTTTGATAAATAATCTTCTTGTTGTTTTTTATCATGTTCACTCATATAATTTTGTTATTTTTTAATTATATATTTTGGAATGTCAATCCAACCGTAATTTATTTTTTGTTTTGTTTTAAAAATTTAATATATAATGTTATGGGTAAAAGATTAACAAAAGAAGATTTTATAGAGAAAGCAAGTATAATTCATAATAATAAATATGATTATTCTTTTTCTAATTATATTAATTACATGGAAAAAATAGAAATAAGATGTTCTATTCACGGATCATTTTTACAAACTCCTAATAATCATATAGGTTTAAAACAAGGTTGTCCAAAATGTTCAAATCGTTACAATTATACCACTGATGAAATTATTTCTAAATTTAAAGAAAAACATAATAAATATGATTATTCTTATGTTTTATATAAAAATAATTATACAAAAGTCAGAATAATCTGTCCGATTCATGGAATATTTGAACAAACCCCATTAAATCACCTTTTAGGTCAGGGTTGTCCAGAATGTAATGGCAAAAATAGAAAAAGTATACAAAAATTTATAGAAGAGTCAAATAATATCCATAATAAAAAATACAATTATTCATTAGTTTGTTATAAAAATAATAACACCAAAGTAAAAATAATATGCCCCGAACATGGTGTATTTTTACAAAGTCCAAAATGTCATATTCATAGAAAACAAGGTTGTCCACATTGTAAAAAAAGCATAGGTGAAAATATTATAGAAAAGACATTAATAGATAATAATATATATTTTATTAAACAGAAAATATTTGATAAATGCGTTGATAAAAGAAAACTTCCATTCGATTTTTATTTACCAGACTATAATACCTGTATAGAATATGACGGTATTCAACATTTTGAAGTCATAGAATATTGGGGCGGAGAAGATTATTACGAATATATAAAAAAACATGATAACATAAAGAATAATTTTTGTAAAAACAATAATATTAAATTATTAAGAATAAAATACACTAGAAATTTAAATTCTGATAATATATTAAAAAATATATATGATTTATATGCAACCAAATAGCAAATCACTTCATATGTTCGATTTAGACGGAACGCTTTGGAAGATAGATTGTAAAGTATGGATTATAGACAAAGAAGAACCACATAAACCTATTATAAGACTAGATAGTTTTGAAGTTAATAAAATTATAAACGGGGTTTATATAAAAGATAATTTGAAAATGGAATATAATGGTGATTCGTATTTTATTTCTAATGAATTGTTTAATGAAGTAAATAAGAAAAAAAGAATACCAATTGAAAGATTTGGTATATCCTGGATAGAGTTTAATGACGAAAAATATATAAATAATACAAAAGCGACATTTTTATTTAATAATATAAGACATTTGAGGAATAAAGATGAGTATATTTGCCTATTAACAGGTAGGGCTCATAGGGATAGACACGCTGATATTTTAAACACATTAAGAAAAAAACTGCAGGACATAGGTATAGAAATATATAAGATATATTTTGTGGCTGATAAGTTTTATTACAAACAAAACGAAAATATTAGTTTGAATAAATTAAATGTACTTATTGAACACTTAATAGGTCTTAAAATCGAAGATGGCGAATTTAAACCATATAAACAAGATTGGTTTAATAATGTTTATTTCTACGATGATGAAAAGATGAATATTGATTATGCAAATGATGTTCAGAAAATTTTCGATAGGGTGTTAAAAAATACTGATGATGAATTATTTAAATTGGTAATGGATAGATTAAATAACAATGTAATAACATTAACTAATAATTTAGTAACAAATAACGAAATCAATCCTTTTGAAACTAATAAGGTTACTTTAAAATCACCTCAAAAATATCCTATAAAAATCACTGAACGAGTTAAAAATTTTAATGGATTTTTAAATGGAGGAACTTCTTCAATCACAGATAAGTAAGAAGAATAAATTACTTGAACAAATAAAAGAAAAACAAGATATTCTTACTGGTATACCTGATAGGATTCTTACTGGTAAGATTGATATTGCAAGAAAAGAAAGAGAAACACTAATATCTCAATTAAAAGAAAAGCAATATAGTATTTCTGTATATGATACTGATCCTAAAAAATTACAGAAAGAGTATGATGAATTAACCAGTTTTTGTAATAAACTAACAGTGAATGAAAATTTATTAAGAGAATTGAATTCTGAATTAAATTTAAAAAATAGAATCGCACTATCAAAATTACCAGCCGAATACCAATTAGAAATTGATGAACTTTTAAGAAAAGTTAGTGAAATTGATGAAAAAATTTCTGGAATAAGAGAAAAACTCAGATTAGATGAATTAGAAAATTTAAAAAATATAAAATTCAAAGGGTTAGACTTTGGTAATAATAGTGGTAATTTATTTGATACGCAGAAAGTTTGGATAGATGAAAATTTAGGCGTTTATATAAATTACCCAATGAATGCTGTTATAGCACAGACTATGAATTGTATTTTTAGTTCTGGACTCCAAACTATACCATCAGATTTCCCATCTGATTTAAAATCAGAGAGATTGAATAATTTATTTAATCTTGACACACCAGGATTGCCTTCATTATTAAAGACTTTCATAGAAACAATATTAAAAGCCGTTGGTCAGGGGTTTGCAAAACAATTTTTCTTTTTTAAAAATACCATTGATTTAATTGCTGGTTTAGAACTTGGTGAATTGTTAGGAAATATGGTTCCTGGTTTGCCTAAAATATTAAAAGATTTAAAATTATTATTTACAGATGCTAGTAAATGGATGTATAGTAAAATGTTAAGTCCTTTATTTGATATTAATATACCTATACCATCTTTTGAATTAGATATTGGTTCAATGATACCATTGTTACCATTTACATTAAAAATACCAAAGATTGACCCTTATGGTTATTTTAATAAATTAACACCATTTAATATTAATATAGATCCAAGTCTTGTAGCTTCTGATTGGCAGGCTCAAATAACTAACTTTGTAAAATCACAAGAAAAGGAATTTGAAGAAAAATTTAAGAATATTAAATTAAAAAAATTATCAAATCTAAGAGATAAAATACAAAAATTGACAGATGATATTAATTTGGTTAATAAGTTTGTTGCATTAGAAGAAAAACTATCAAATTCGGTTGATCAATTAATTAATAAAGGCGAAGAATTAAAAAACAAAATAGAACAAAATATAAATCTTGGAGCCGATTATCTGCTTGATTTAGAAAATCAATTAAAACAAAATTGTGAAAAATTAACAGAAAAAAAGAAACAATTAGAAGAAACAATTCAATTTAAATTAAATGAACAACTTAGATTAGATTCTTTAAATGTAGATGATTTGAAAAATGAATTGTCTGGTTTACAAAGCGATTTGACAAATTTAGTAGATGATAATAAACCAAATGTTTCATTTAAAAACTTTGCTAAAAGATCATTGTTGATTGCTTTTGATGCTAATGTTCCACAAGATGGTTTAACAGATACTATATCAAATTTGTGGGATATTGGAGTTAATGTTTTTGATAATCAAGTTACAGAATTTTTACAAAAAATAGGATATGATTTTTCAAATGAAAAATACATTGATAGAATAAGAGAATTAAGGGATAAATATGGATTTACTTTCAATGATGCTACTTTATTATTTAAGTTATATCAACTTGGGTTTAGTTTAAATGATCCTGATTATTTGACAAAGTTGGGCTTTCTACAACAACATGGAATTGATATAAGAAATACAGATTTGTTATTAATATTACAGGAGTTGGGGTTTAATTTTAATAATTCAAATTTTTATGATATAATAATTGCAATACACAATGATTTGGGGATAAATCCTAATGATATTGATATATTAAAGAGGTTGAATTCTATAGGTTTTAATTTCAACAATGTATATGCTGTCGAAAGACTAAGAATCTTAGGTCAATATGTTGATATTAAAACTGTATCTGGATATGATAATGCTTTATCTAAAAATATCAATTTGAATAATCCTTATATAGAACAAGTTTTGAAAAAATATTCTTGGTTAAATTTGAATTGGAATGGTGGTAATTTTTTAGAAACTGAAGCAGAAATTTTATCAACCATAACAGTAGAACAAGTTGATAGAATGAAAGGAATATTACAATATTTTGATAATCCAATCAATAATACTTTAAATTTATACTTCAACAAAACTTCTGTAAACATTGACGAATTTGTAAAATATATTTATACATTTGGTATAGATGGTGTTCGTGATAATGGTATAGTAAGTATAATGAATATTTTAAATGATGGTGGTACATCCATTTTTAAAATTGATGATTCCCCACAATTATACGAATATAGAGAAGAATATGACACTACAAATCCAAGATGGTATGAAAATATTACATTAAAAGATTCTTCACAAATAAGAGTTTTACATGATAATGGTTTAGTTTATAAGGAAACATTATTTACAGGATATACAAATATTATTAATGATGATGGTAGTGGTGGTACATATGATTCTGTTATTTTTACAGCTATAACATATTGTGATAAATTATATTGTGTACCTTTATCTTCAACACCTATAATGAGTATAATAAATCAATGGAATAAATATAATATTAAATTGGATTTGAACTCTCCAACATTACCATATGTTGGAGCATCTAAATTTATAGGCATCAATAAAAATGTCGAAAGAGTGACCATGATGCAGGGAACCAAAGAGATTTATTTTATGCTAGACTTAATGCGTGATTTTGTTTTAAATCAAGGTTGGGTGATTGATGGAATACGAGTTGCTGACAATTTTTCAACATTACAACAAGATTATGAGAATATGGTTGCTGGTTCTGGATTGCAATTAGTAACAGGTGCTACGCCTGCCAATCAACAAATAACTTATGACCAATTATCAGGAATTTACGGTAATTTTGATAAATTAGGATTAAATGTAAGAGATCCAAATTATAATACCAAATTCAGACAAATGTTAGATATATTAAAAATTAAGGTTGATGAAATTAATATTTTTGATACAAAAAGAAAAGTAACATTAACTTGGTATGAAAGAGGCGATTCAGGAGCATATGATGTTTTAAATCAAATTGATTTAGCTGTTAGTAAACCAGATCCAAAAGTTTTTGATGATGATAGATATAATGCAAGAATAGAAATAACAAATATAATAGATCCTAATGTTCAAAAGCAACCAACAAAAACTATTATTCAATTTGATTCAATTAATAAGATGGGATTTAATTTTCAAAATCCTAATTACTTTACATTATTAAATAAACTATCTGGTTTAGAATTTAATATAAGTGCATTTGAAACAGTTGATATAGTTGATAGTTTATGTGCATTAGGTTGGCATTACAACTGTAAAAATGCTGTACAAAAATTAGATTACCTTATTCAATTTGGATTTAGTTTTAAGATACCACCGACAAATACTCAAAATGATGATTTGAATTATGATGTAGATATGGATAAAAAATTGATAACATTAATCTGTATGGGGTTCAATTTCAACAAAGAAAATTGGCAATCTATGCTAACAGATTTGATGTCAATAGGTTTAAATATAGCTGATAATGATTTTGAAAATGCTATAAATCAATTAATTGGTTTTGGTATTAATTTAAATGATATTGATTGTACTACTAAATTATCAAAATTGAAAGATATGGGAATCAATTTTGCATCTGTTGGTACAAATGGTGTAAAAAATTGGATTGCACAATTATCCAATTTAAGTACAATGGGTATAGATTTCATAGATGATAATTGGTTGGAATTATATAATAAGGCTGTAAATTTTAAAAAGTTGGGTATAGATTTCTTGGATGTGTTGAATAAAAAGAAACTTGCTGTTTTAACTAAGATAGGTTTAAATTTTAATGCACCAGATTTTATGGAAAAAATGGAAGGTTTGGTTCAATTAAAATTAGTTTCTATACCAGAAAATATTGTTGAACAAAAATTACAATACTTGAAAGATAAGGCTGAAAAATTGTCAAAGATAATGCCAAGAATAAATTATTTACAAAATATTGTTACTGGTCAAGCCATTGTAGATATTGATATACAGATAAAGAAATTAAGATTAAAATTTAATGCTTTAATAATTGAATTAGAAGCATTGAAAAAGATAAGTATAACAAATCTTGATGCAATTCAATTAAACAATTTATCAGAATTGATGAATACTAAATGTTCAGAAATTCAAAAAACTAATGACGAAATAAATAAATTATTAGAAGAAAGAAAAAAATTAACTCAGGTTGCTATACAAGATTTGCAAAGCGAATTATCACAATTGCTACAACAAAAATTGGAATTAGAACTCAACAAAGCATT
>Ga0172375_10000373_pt1 | contig 72233 bp, 82 predicted proteins | sample LakKiv1m_FD_114537 | JGI IMG/M metagenome (GOLD analysis project Ga0172375, IMG submission 114537) | Freshwater microbial communities from Kabuno Bay, South-Kivu, Congo - kab_092012_11.1m | ecosystem: Environmental > Aquatic > Freshwater > Lake | place: Democratic Republic of the Congo... | reverse complement strand
TTCATAACTCATGATACCAAAACAGATTATTTAGGCTGTGCAAATTCCAACGAGATTGCTTCGTCGTATTCTTGTCAATACAAATATGTATGGTTGTTTTTTGGAACAGAAATATACTGAAGTACACTGATGACGTTTGGCGAGTGAGGGATTTAATTGATGGGAGAGAAAATAATTGAGAGATAGATGTGAACTAAAAGTCAAAGATTGTAAATCTCTTTAAATAATTTTCGAAGCTCTGATGGAACGATATTTAATAGTAATTTAGCTGATATTTTTACCTCTTTCGGGTCAACTTGGATAGGTTCAAAAAAAATTATTCTTTTTGGTGATGAGTCATCTTCTTTAGTACATTTTCCCATATGCTCAGGAGTAGGCATGATTTAGTTTAGCACTATTTATTTTAAATATTTTGCGATATTAGCGGTGTGCTCGGCGAAAGTTTTGGCATAATGCATTTGATTATCGTGACCGGTGATGTAGTAGACATAATCTGACTCGATTGGGTGTAAGGCGGCGTAGAGAGAATCAAAGCCGGGATTGCAAATAGGACCAGGAGGAAGACCGGGATTGTGATAAGTGTTGTAAAGCGATTTAATTTCCAAGTCAGCTGAAGTAACCGGAGTCCAATATACTTTGGGTTTTATTCGAGAATCACGGGCATATTGAATAGTGGCATCAATTTGAAGCGCCATATTGATAGACAAACGATTTAGCAAAATTCCAGCGATATGTTGTTTTGAATCTAAAGTGCGAGCTTCACGCTCCAAAATTGAAGCCAAAATAATGATTTGAGAATCAGTCAGTGAGGAGGAAGAATCCAGTTTCGCTTGTGCAAATTTTTTATCAAAATTTTTTTTGATGACAGACAATATTTGGTTTTGGGTATAGTCGCGAGGAATCAAATAACTATCGGGGAAAATATAGCCCTCAAGAGTAATGTCAAATTGCTCTGTCAACTCAGCGATTCGCTGACCTTCGATAATTTTCAACCAATAATCCTGATTGCCTCCGGTTGAGAGCTTAACGGCAATCTCAGACGATGACATAGACGGAGATAATTTAAAAGAACCGGCTTTTAAATTATTGTTGAGACCTAAAAGATGGGAGTTGATTAAAAAAACATAGTTATTTCGGATCAACTTGTTTTTGGCCAAACGAGTGGCAATTAGCCCGGCACCTTCACCTTGATTAACGACAAAGTCTTTTTCGGTAGTGTCGGTAGAAAAAGGTGAAGATAAAAAATTAAAAAATATAAACAATAAAATCAAAACCAGGACAAAAGCGCCTAAATATTTCATTAGATTTCATCAAACATAGCCCGACGATAAGTTTTTTTGAGTGGATCGAATTTAAAAACCCGACCACAACGACAAGTGACATTATTGTTAGTCGCTTTCGAGCCTTTACTTAAATCCTCTCCGCAGGCGACACAACGGTCTTGAGATAAAAGCCACAACTGAATTGGTGCAATCAGATTTTTGAACATATTTTAGCTGAAATTTATAACTCTGCGAAGAATAACTGCAGCGGAAACAGAATCAACTAGTTTTCGGCTATTTTTATTATTTTTTATAATGGCAGAAGCCTCAATGGTGGAAACTGCTTCTTCAACAGTTTCAACAGGTAATTTTATCATAGTAGACAGTAGTTTTATAAAGTTTAAGGTTAACTTGGCGATTCTACCTTGAGAGATACCAACATATATTTTGCCGATTTTGTGGATATTAACTAATTTGATGATATTTGGAATGGCTTGAGAATTATTTATAATCGGAGACAGAGTGAAAATAATTCCGTTTTGGGAATAGGCTAAACCTATATTTTTGGTACCGTAATCAATACTTAAATAATTCATTAGTTGTTGTCGACTATACGTGATTTTATAACTAAGCGACGAAGATAAGTGCCAGGTGGACTGCAAGTAATGAAAGTCATATATCTGCCATCAAACCGTTGTTCGAGTACAGACAGATCAGTTGGCTGGACTTCGTACATTTCTTCAATCAAATACTTATATCTGATGTTATCAAAATCAATATAAATTTCATCGCCTAATTTTAAGCGGTACAAAGTAGAAAAAATCGTTAAATATGATTTGGGATTAAAAAATTGAGGTAAAACAGAATGACCAAACACAACGCCGTTGCCTAATTGTCCTGGCAAGGCCGTTTGAGGATATTGAATCAAAGATTTTTTGAGGTCCATACTACCAAGCTCAACAACTGCGTTTTCAATTTTTAATTTGGGAATGGATAATAAATATGAAGTGGTAGAGTTATTGGAGAGGTTTTGACTTAAAGCCGAGTTTTGGTCGGTATGACTGTCGGAAACAAACCAATTATTGAGCTGAGTATAATCAGTAGTGGTTAAATCTCCAAGAATATTTCCTGAATTATTATAATATTTAGCCGATAAAGGGTTGATGATTTGACCAAATTTTGAAGAATATTCGAGTTGAAATTGAATAATTGGAAATATGGCTGAAGAAAAAAGAAAAAGTCCAAAGACAAAAAATACACCTGCAAATATTTTTTTATTGGATTGACTTAATTTAGGGACTGATTTGACTTCAGGCTGTTTTAAATAAATATATCCCACAATTTATCTGGTTTCAATGGTAATGTTTGATAATCTATAAGGTAATGGATTGATTGCCTTAAGAAGAGAAAAATTAGTAATTATCTGGTAATTATAAACCCTCGGATAAGTTTTTTTGACTAATGTCATAGCGCTATTTTCGCTTTTGCCTGAAACTATTTTGGCAACTTTTAAAGAATCTATTGAGGGAATAATTTTACCCGATATTGTTAACTGACCAGTGATTTTGTCAAGCGAATTGACACTAGGAGTTACGGCCACTTCAAAATTATCCGGATTAAAATTTGTTCGATTGAAACCTTCTTCTTCGGTCAGAAAACTGGTTAATAACAATGATTTTTGGTCGGGTGTGAAATAAAATATATAAACGGTGTTGACAGCAGAAGCAGTGATTTCGTCAGCTTGCTCGCCAACTTCACGATTGTAATCAATTCGTCCTTTTTTGGTCTGAATGGTACCTTTGATTAAGAACTGATTGTTTTGTGACTCGCTATTTATTTTTTCCTGAATTAGGTTTTCGGTGATGGTATTTAACTGTTGGTTGGCTTTTGTTTTGTCGGCTGCTGAGATAGCGGCAACTTCTGATTTACTTCCACCAGAAAAACTATCGGCTGCTTTGGCGACTAGAGCTGTCGAAGGAAAATCCTTAAAACTTAATAGAGCATCTTTATTGAGATTAAATTCCTGACCAATATCAGAGGCAATAGCGGTCACTTTAATCTGCCCCAAGTTGATTACTCCTAAAGCTAGGTCAGAACTACTGGCGGGAATTTGAGCGGAGGAGGCCAACTCATACTTGTTGCCCTGATTGTCGATAAGAAGGGTGCCTTGACTTAAATTTTGAATTTTGTCCTGCTTGTTATATATGACAATCTCCCCTTTTGATTTTTCTCCAATGATTTTTTTACCAGTAGTTGGCAAAGAAACGGTGGAGGGAATTTCAAAATTTTGTCGACTGATAGGAACAACTTTTTTGTTGACATCGATATCAACAGTATTGGGTGACAAGGTGGCTACAAAAGTTTTGGTAATCTCAAAAGGAGTTAAATACAAAGTGACAATGGCTTTTGAAAAATAAAAGGGAATTAAAATTAACAAAGGAGAGACCATCAGAGGAATAAAAAATAATTTAGACAGAGAAAATCTTATTTTGGGAAATTTGATTTTGGGGAAGACAAATTTTGGGCGAGAAATAGAGATTGGTACTGGTACTGATACTGGCTCTGGTTCCGCTAATTCTTCTGGTTCAATTTCGGGAACAGTAAAATTGTCAGCTTCCCCAAAACCCAAATCTGTAGCATCTACCTCAATTAGTGAGTCATCGGAAATTTCTGACTCCTCATCAACAGGAAGTGTAGGTATAGTCTCCGGATTAAATTGTGAAGTGATAGCGACGACTAATTTGTAAATGAATTCTTCGGATTTGTTATGTTTTATTTCGGGTAAATGAAGAAAAGTTTCGATGTTTTTTTTGCCTATCCATGAGTAGTTTTTGACTTTGTCAATCAGAACACCATCGGCTTCGCCAATAAAAATCATCATTGGGGGGAGAGTGGAGTCGGTTTTGAATTCAAGTAAAGTATTTTCGAGAGATTCCGGCTCAAAAGAATCGACGATTGGTTTTTCGATTCTTTCGATAATCTTGCCAAGATATGCGAGAGAAACGGTGTAAGATACTGATTCGATGTTGACAATTATAAAACTAGCCGGAAAGCCGTCGACATTGTTGGCTTCTTCAACAATAGCATCATCGTAGCTAATAAAACCCATGGGATTTAGTTTTAATTCTTTGAAGGTGCTTTCAAACAACTTTATTTTGTCAGGTGATATTTTGCCATCTGAGGCAACCCAAAAAGGAGAAATGATTAAGGCAATCAAATTTGGCTCTTCTGACTCTGGCAAATCAATGCTGGTGGCGGCGGCAGAAAGCGATTCGTCAATAGCGCCAACAAATGATTCGTTATTTAATTGATAGAGAACTTCAGGACCTACAGAAGCTACCTTAAACTTCCCCGAATCAAAATTGATCAAAGAGATGGTCAAGGAGTCAGAGCCGATATAAGCTAGCCAAAAAGACTTATTATCCACAGTATAAGAATACTACAAATTTATACTATTCTAGAACAGCATAAATTCGACGTTTGCCGGATCCAGCAGATTCTTCACGAGTTATTTTAAATTTGCCCAATGTACCTGTATTTTCAACGTGAGGTCCGGTACAGACTTCTTTACTAAAACTCCCCATAGAATAAACAGAAACGATTTCAGGATATTTAGTGCCGAAAAATGCTAAAGCACCAGACTTGACAGCGTCAACATAGCTCATAGTATCTTTGGTAACCTGGAGCTTGGCATCTATTTGGGTCTGCACCATCTTGGAAACAGATTCAATTTGCTCCGAAGTTAGTTTTTCTGAGTGGGAAAAATCAAACCTCAACCTTTCTCCGGTGATGTTGGAACCGGATTGTTGGACGTGATCGCCAAGAATTTTACGAAGACTGGCATGAAGTAAATGAGTAGCGGTATGATACTTAGTAATAATTTCGCTATGGTCAGCCAGACCGGATTTGAATTTGCCAGCTGATAATGTTTGAGACAATTTTTGATGGTCTTCTTTGAATTTATTAAATTCGTCTAAGTTAAAATTTAATTTATTTTTTTGAAACTCTTCCTGAATTAATTCTATCGGAAAACCATAACTCTGATATAGATCGAATGCTTCTTGTCCACTAATTGTTTTATTTCTATTTATTAAGCGATTTATTTGTGTCAAGCCTTTTTTAAGAGTCTTTGAAAACTTAACGATTTCTTCGCCAATAATTTTTGAAATATCAATAATGTCTTTTTCAACATTAAAATACAAATTTCCGTATATTTTTACAACTACTTCTATAATTCCGGACAGTTCAGACCAATCTTCTTTTTCAGTTAATGTCGAATACTTTAAAACTGAACGCCGGATGAGCCTTCGAAGCAAATAACCCTGAGCTTTGTTTGATGGCAAAACTCCATCTTTAATTAAAAAAGTAGCCGCGGTAAGATGATCGGCAATTATTCGTAAACTAACTTTAGAAACTTCATTCGAATAAGTACTTCCTGATAACGACTCGACCCAATTTACTAAAGGTTTTAGGGTGGAAATATTGAACATATCAGGATCGTTTCGATATGCCGCCTCCATTCGAGATAACCCGCCACCAAAGTCGATATTTTTGGCAGGCAAATCTTTAAACTGTTTATCGGCAATTTTTTGGTATTGCATAAAGACTGAGTTGCCAATTTCCATGAACCGTCCGCAATCGCAATTAACGTGGCACTTGTCTTTTGACCATATAGATTTTTGATGAAGCTCATGTTCTTCGCCAAAGTCAAAAAAAACTTCGCTGTCGGGACCCCCTGGTTCACCGACAGGCATCGAGTCTGGAGGACCAGAACGAGACCACCAATTTTTTTTGGACGGATATGGAAATATCCTTTGGTCTAACTCAGCATCAATTTGAAACCTGGAAAACAATTCTTGCCACAATTTAACTGTTTCGTTATCCTGAGAAATTGGTTGACCATTAATAGATTGAGTTTCTTCTCCGGCAAAAACTGAGACGTACAGTCGACGAGGATCGAGACCTAACCCAACCTCTTTGTCTACCAAAAATGTAAAGATATATTCAAGTTGTTCTTTTTTGAAATAATCCCCCAACGACCAATTTCCCAACATTTCAAAAAAAGTGGTGTGCCGGCTGTCTCCAACTTCGTCGATGTCTTGTGCACGAAAACATTTTTGTGAATCGACAATTCTAGTCCCCAAAGGGTGAGACTGTCCGAGTAAATATGGAATCATTGGCTGCATTCCTGATGACGAAAAAAGAGTGGTTGGATCGTTCTCGGGAACCAAACTGGCTGAGGGAATTTCAACGTGACCACGCGACTTGAAAAAATTAAGATATTTGTCGCGTATATCCTTGGCGTTCATAGGGGAATTATAACAAAAGTTATTTCTTAAATAGCTTAGCGGGTTTTTTCTTTTTGACGGGAACGATATTGATTGACTCTACTTTGTCAGGAATAGTTACGGCAATTTTGTGTTTTGGAGCAGGTGTTTCCTTAAAATAGCCTTCCAATACTTTTCTTAATTTTTCAAAAATATCGGTTTTTTTGTTTTTATAAATGTAAATAGCGACTAAAGCACTAATAATAGCCCCTAGAAATAGGCCAAAAACAAATCCCGAATTGTTGTTGTCATGTTCACAATTGCACATTATTCTTTTTTGTCAAAGAAGTTGTTAAATAATTTAAATCCATTTTGAAAGCCCATTAAAAAATCAGAAAAAGAAGATACTGGTCGCGAAACAGAATCAGTAATCTTGGAAACGTCAGTGACAACTTTTTTGAGCTCTTTAATCAGAGAAATAATATAATAAGTACAAATACAGATGGCGATGGTAATAGCAGATAAACTAAGCACGATAAATATTTGAGTGACATCCATGTATAAAGTATAAACTATAATTTTTTAAAGTCACTTAGGGCGATAAAGTTTTTCGACAGTAGTGGTCTTGCCACTGTGAGAAGTTGATTCGACGGTTAGCTTTAATTCAGTTTTGGGAACATTGATAGATTTATGAAAATTTCCGTCTGAGTTGACAATAATTAAATCCTTATTGATTCTAACTGTTGCTTCAGCGTCAGTGGTACCCGAAATCTCAATAACAGAATCGACAATTAGAGAGCTGTCTTCCGGCCAATTAACTTTAAGATTTGGAGGTCGATTGTATTTTAGATATTCAACGATAATGTAGGAGGAAAATAAGAAAACGGCAATGATAACCGACCATTTAAAGATAAACTGAGGAGTAAGTGAAAACGTACCAAGATGTGCTGAATTTGGTTTTAGCGGAGTGGCAAAATCTCGACGAAACAAAGACAATATGTCATCACCACCTAAACCCAAAAAAACAGCATAATCTTTGACTATTAATGAGCAATATGGTTCGGAAGGAAATTGAGAGATATTTTCTTCCTCAATAGCTTTGATGTAATTTTGAGATATTTTTAATTTCTTACAAACCTCACTGATATCAAAACACTTGTCTTCTCGGGCATTTTTTAAAATAGCTGAAGCTCGATTCATAACATTACAAAACTACTTTATATAACATCATCTGATGAACGAGCATGGGGAATTAAAATGTCGCGAGGTTTAGCTCCCTTACCCGGACCGACAATATTGGCGGCTTGTAGTTCGTCCAACAATCTGGCGGCACGGGCGTAACCAATTTTGAAGTGTCTTTGAAGATTGGTGGCAGAAGCTTTACCGGTATCGGCGATAAATTTAACAGCATCATTAAACATGGTGTCGTGTTCAGCACCATTGACATTAACCACATTGGGATTTTTGGAACCAGGTATAGCCACAGGTTGGGCAGTAATTTCGTCATTGTATTCAGTAGTTTTTTGAGTTTTGAGAAATTCGATTAATCGACCAATTTCTCGATCGGAAACGAAACATCCCTGAACACGAACTGGCTTGGCTAATTCGGGAGGAATATAAAGCATGTCTCCACGACCTAATAATTTTTCGGCACCAGGAGTGTCAAGAATTACCCGAGAATCAGTCATAGATGAAACTGCAAAAGCAATACGAGTAGGAATATTGGCCTTGATTAAACCGGTGATGACATTGACTGATGGTCGCTGAGTGGCTAAAACAAGATGTATACCTACAGCACGGGCCATTTGGGCAATCCGGCAAATATTATCTTCGACTTCAGACGGTGAAAACAACATAATCTCTGCCAATTCATCGATGACAATAATGATATAAGGCATCGAGGTAAATCCAGCCATATTGTTGTAGCTTTCAATGTTTTTGGCACCAACTTCAGTAAAAGTTTTGTAACGGCTTTCCATTTCTTTGACAGCCCATTTTAAGGCAGAGACAACTTTCTCGGGCTCGACAATGACCGGAGTTAGTAAATGAGGAATGCCATTGTATGGGGTTAATTCTACGCGTTTGGGATCGACCATAATCAACCTAACTTCGGCAGGAGAAGCTCTAAACAACAAAGTTGAAATCCAAGAATTAACACAAACTGATTTTCCTGAACCAGTCTGACCGGCAATTAAAACATGTGGCATTTTGGCAATATCGGCCACTTTAGGCAGACCAGCAACATCAAGACCAAGAGGAACGACAATTTTTGATTTTGATTGAGTTAAAATGTCTGAAGTTAATATCGTCCGAATAGGAACTACTTCAAGAGAATGATTTGGGACTTCGATACCAACCAAGGATTTGCCGGGAATTGGAGCTTCGACTCTAATCTGGCCGCCAGGTGCGGCGAGCGCCATAGCCAAATCGTTACTTAAACTGACAATTTTGGCTAATTTAGTACCAAGTGCAACTTCAAGCGCATACTGCGTCACAGAAGGACTATTATTAACGTCGGCTACTCGAGCAGTAATGCCGAAAGACTCGAGTGTTCTTTCGATAGTTTGGGCATTTTTACGAACATCTCCTCTATCAGCTTTAGCGCCAGGAGCGTCGTCGAAAATAGAGATTGGCGGATATTGCCAGATTTGATTTTCGTTTGATTTGAGAGAGGCTGAGGGTATAAGCGAGGTGTTTGGAGAAGCTGATTTAAATACGGGTGCAATATCGACGACACCAATTTCGTCTTTGGGTTTAGAAACAGCTGTTTTGGGAGGAGCTGGCGTATTTTGAATATAGACCGCCTCGGATGATTTTGTTTTTTTGTCCTTTATTTTGGCAAAAGTATTGCCAATAGTATATTTTTTGATGACCAAAAATGTTTTGTAGATAAATTTTATAATTGAACCAATATCAGTATCAAATAAAACAACAAAACCAACAATAAACGTAAAAACAAAAACTAACAATGTTGCCACTGGTCCAAATGACGATAGTATTTGGAACCAGAAAAATTGACCCGCAGTACCTTGTTTGAATAAACTGATTATGGAAATAAACATAACCACAGAACCAAGAGAGATGTTTGGTTCTTTGAGGGGAATCTTAAATTTGGCGAAAGAAAAGGCAATTAGCAAAAGTAAAAACGGAACCATAACAGCGGCAACTCCAAAATATTCCAATAGAAACTTATTTAATTGAAGCGGAACAGCACCGATTTGAAGAAATGAAGCAATGGAGATACCAGACATGATTACAAAAAAAACAAAAAGTATTGTTTGAACTGTTTCAGCTTTGAGTTTTAGTTTGGGAAAGATACCCTTTTTTTTGCGACCACGTGGCATAGAATCAGTATATAGCAAATTTACTGAAGTATTAAGTATGAGACTTAACTTCAGTGACTAAATCCTCCAGACTGACTATTTTTGATTCTACACTAGTACGAAGTTTGAACTCGATGCCACCATTCTCCAGACTTCTTTTGCCGACAACCAAACGGATAGGGATTCCTATCAAATCCGCGTCAGCAAATTTGGCACCGGCTGAGGTGTCAACACGATCATCAAATAGAACGTCAAACCCGGACTCAACTAATTGATCATATATTTTAAGAGCCTGAGAATTGATGGCTGAATCAAACAAATCAAGACCAACTAGGTGAACTTGATAAGGAGAAACACTTTGCGGCCAGATCATACCCTTGTCATCATGATGAATTTCCAAAATTATTGCCATGGCTCGACCTATGCCGATGCCATATGAGCCCATATACATTTTTTTGAGGGAACCGTCTTTGTCGACAAAATCTCCCTTCATTGGGTCACTGTAAACATAACCTATATTAAAAATATTACCAAACTCCACACATTTTGACATTTTGAATTTACCTTTTTTGCATTTGGCACACGTGTCTTTTTCTTTGGCTTCGGCGATATCGCCAAAATACTGGCATTCAAAGTCTCGACCGTAATTTACATTGATAGTGTCGGTGGATTTTTCTTTTTGACCACCGATAAAATTGTGAACTGTCTTGAGTGATAAATCGCCGACATAAATTGCATCATGCCCCCAACAATGTACCCAGCCGGATTTTGTGCCGATTGATTTTAGATCTTCATCTGTTGCTGGCTCCAATTCGCCCTTAGCACCATAAACTTTGGCTAATTTTGCTTTATTGACTGTTAAATCTCCCCTAATTACGGCAATTATAATTTTGCCGTCAGCATCTTTGTAAACAACATTTTTGAGAAAAAACTCTTTAGATTTGCCGTAATGTTTAATGTTGTCGTCCATAGTTTCGACCCATTCTGGCTGCGAGGTTATTTCCATAGGTTTTTGCGGTTCGTCTAAGTTAACATCGCCGCGATCAAATTCAGCCTGCTCCAAATTGGCATCATAGCCGCAGCTGCATCGGGCAATAGTGTCTTCACCAACACTAGCTTCGACCATAAATTCATGTGACATAGATCCCCCGATGGCACCACTATCAGATTCGACCGGAAAAGCATTTAGATCAAGCCTTTTGGCAATGTTTAAATAGGCGTCCCAATATTTTTGATAAGTAACTTTTAGATCTTCTTCATCAATATGAAAAGAATATCCGTCCTTCATTACAAACTCACGGGTACGAAGTAGGCCACCATTTGGACGGGCTTCATCTCTAAACTTCTGGGAAAATTGATAAATATTGATAGGCAAGTCCTTGTAAGTAACATTGAATTGTTTGACTAAGTCAAGCATAACCACCTCGGCGGTAGCACCTAAGGTAAACTCGGCCTGATTGCGATCTTTAACTCGCATCATGGCGTTACCGAATTTTTTGTCTCGATTGGCCTGTTGCCAAAGTTCAATAGGATGTAAAGTCGGAACAATTAACTCTTGGGCACCGGTTTTTTCAACTTCTTCTCGAATGACTTGTTCAATCTTTTTACATACTTTATAACCGAAGGGCAACAAGGTGTATCTACCGGCAGAAAGTTGACGAATAAATCCCCCTTGCAATAAAAGTTTGTGGCTAACCGCAGTGGCGTCTTTGGTAACAGTTTTGCTGGTCTTGCCAAAAAGAGCTGAATATTTCATAAATGTATTCTATAATTTTTGGGATAAAATATCCCGAAGTGAATGTTTAGTTTTTTGGAATTCGATTAAGTTTGCCATTAGTTGTTTATACACCAGAAATACCCGTAGTGTATTTTTTACTCTTCGGATCTGAAATGAACACAATCTACTGGATAAACTAACTCACTTTCGTCGGCTGGGTACTCCCTGGCTGCCATACATATTCCCTTTACGCCTTTTTTAAATATTCGAAGACAAGTAACATTTTGACTACCCTCAGATAAGTTAACTGTCACAATTGCGGCGGTTTCCGGTAAGTTCGTTACTTTGATGCCTTCAGATTTACTGACTCTACCTTTGCAGTGGACCAAGTGCGAATTAAAAATTGGATTATCTGGAGTTCCTGGCATCTAATATTTTACCATAATTAGTACTATTAAAAACAGTCACAAAATGGTATTATAGGACTATATGACTATCGGAAAATATCGTAGACAAGAATTAATTAATGGTGAATATGTCAGGGTTGCGACTAACGAAGAAGATGGCAAAATTGGTTTTACCATCAATAAAAAATGTAAAGATACGAGAGAAGAATTGCTGGCCAAAGATACGACATTAAAAGCGATTGTCGATTTATTTGATAATAATGATAATAAGACTGCAATAATTGAAGGAACTACTCCAGCGAGAATAGTTAGTCTGAGGGCAAATTTACGTGTACTTGGATATGACACTGAATCTGCAAAGTTACGTGAGTTAGTAGCAATTAGAATAAAAACCCGCTCTGCCTAGAGTAAACTCTAAACAAAAACGGGCTTGAGATAATAATAGAGGTCTAGATCTCGATTATCAATGGCAGAACCATTGGCTGACGACCAGTTTTATCCAAAATAATTTGTTCGATGTGGCCTTGAACTTGGGTACGGATATAGTCGACATTGGCTGGAGAGCTCGTCACCTCACGATATTTTTTAATTATTTCTTGTTTGAGATAGTCCATTAGATCGGCACTGTCTTTTTCAAAGACAAATCCACGGGATAAAATGACAGGCTCTTTACTCATTTGTCCGGTAGCTTTTGTCATCATAATGACTACCGAAAACATACCGTCTTCGGCTAGAATTTTTCGATCACGTAGTACCGTAGTACCAACATCACCTACACCCAAACCATCAATTAAGACCTTGCGAATAGGGTTGTGAGATTTTGTGTCGTAGGTACCGTTGCTATAAAAAGTTACAATTGAATCGGACTCAGGATTGATAAACTGTTCGTCTTTGAGACCCATGGTTTTGGCCATGGTCTGATAGCTGCGGATGTGTCTGAAATTCCCTCCGATTGGTAACAAATATTTTGGCCGAACCAGGTCGATTAATATGGCATGTTCTTTTTGAAAGCCATGTCCGGAAACATGGATTTCTTGTTCTGATCCATAAATAACTTCGGCACCCATTTTGGAAAGAGTATCAATTAAATCGTTGATAGCCGTTACAGTACCAGGAATGTAATCAGGTGAGGAAAAGATAACTTTATCGCCACCTTTAATTTTAACTTTATGTTTGCCCATGACCATTTTGGAGAGAGCTGAATTGGGCTGACCGGCGAATCCGGCGACTAAGAATATTAATTTATTGTCGGCAAAATTGCGAACTCTTTCGACCGGAACCATGTCGGCGTCAGTTAAGTTGATATAACCTAATTCTTGGGCAATTTCGATAGCTTTTTGAACTGAAAAACCGACGGTGACAACTTTTCGACCAGCACGTTTGGCATAGTCTATAGCCTGACCCCAGCGAACCACGTTGCTACTAATCGAAGTAACAAATACACGACCTTTGGCTGTTTTGATTTCCCGTTCGAAATTTTCGGCTAAGGTACGTTCTGAAGGAGAAAAGCCTTCATGGTCGGCACCTAAACAATCGGACAAAAGGGCAATAACTTTTTTCTCTCCGACTCTGGCGATGTGACCCATATCAGAAGGTTTGCCATCAAGTGGAAACATGTCAAATTTAAAATCAGAGCCATGATAGAAAACCCCGATTGGCGTAGTAATAGCAAAATGATTGGTATCAGGTATTGAATGATTGACTCGAATTGAATCAACACTAAAAGGTCCGACGGTCATGACATCGCCGCTTTCGTAAACGGTCATCTTAGCGCGAATATTGGCCTCAACTAGTCTGGAATTTATTAAAGCACCAGCTAGTCTTGGAACGTGGAGTGGTATATTGGTACCAATAATCGGCAGAATAAACCGGAGAGCGCCGATATGATCTTCGTGACCATGAGTGATAAAAATACCCAATATCCGGTCTTTTTTGTCTTCCAAATATTTGGTGTCAGGAATTTGAAGATCGACGCCAAAGGCATCTTCTTCAGGAAAACCGACGCCACAATCGACAATAATGATTTGACTTTTTTGCAAATCACCATTTGGGATATATTCGTAGACGAACATATTTTGAGTAACATCACCAAAACCACCAAGAGAGATAACTCTGACTGAGTCTTGGGAACTTTTAAATTGACGAGCAGGATTTTGTAATCCGTAAAAATTCGGATTAACAGGTACTTTTTTTGGACCTAGTTTTGGTTGAAAGTTTTTATTTATCATAATTTATTATATATTGTCCAATTTTTATAAAATCGGATTGGAGAGCCGAAAGCATTGCACCATTTCGCAGACCAGCTGACGGGTGGTAGACCGGAATAATTGTTAAATCTAAATCGTGCCAAACTATTTTTCTGATTTGCCCCCTGACTTTTGAAATTAGGTCAAGCGGGAAAAAATAATTCATGGAGAAACGGCCAAGGGTAATAATAATTTGCGGCTTAATAATTTCTAACTGTGCCTTTAAATAAGGCGTGCAAACTTTTATCTCTTCAGGCAATGGATCTCGGTTGTTAGGAGGACGGTGTTTTAATATGTTACAAATGTAAACTTCATCTCTTTGCAATTGAATCGTATTCAGAAGCTTATCTAGTAGTTTACCAGAATTGCCAACAAAAGGCAATCCCTGCTTATCTTCTTGCTCCCCTGGCGCCTCACCGATAAAGACAATTTTGGCGTCTGGATTGCCATGTCCAGGGACATGACTGATAGCAAATTTGTGGAGTTCGCATTTTTTGCATTCTGCCACAAGATGGGCAATATATTCGAGTTTTTGAGATTTGGTAAGAGGCATTATTGGATAAATTTAAAGGTGGAGAGGATTTGGTCAAATTCACCCCCCTGTGTACTGGTATTAGTGTTTTTGTCGATAGTGTATATATATCCATTATTAAAAAAGTAATATATATCCGACTGACTTATTATTTCTTTGGCGATACTTTGTCCGCCGATATTAACCCACGAAACATTGTTCTTTTGGATTGAAGAATCGCTTATTTGTGCATTTTGGAGATATGACTTAAGGCTATTATATTTTGTTGGATATACTCTAATCGAAAAACATAGTTCATTTTGTTTTGGATAGGAAAATCTATCGAAAGCGTCTTTTGAAGAACAGAAGCCGACCTGTTCCCTGCCTTCTTCAAAGGATAAACTATTAAAGACATAATTGCTGGGATATTTAAATGAATACCGCAACCCCGTATTTACATATGTCTTAAAAGAGTTGATGGGTGGGAAAAATTTGAATGAGGAAATTACCTGATCAATTGCAATTTCGTCGCTCATAAATAGACCTAGATTGATCAAATAATTTTTATGATTGTGGGTTAAGTACAGATAAGCAATATTGTCTACAATAAAGCTGGTAGTGTTTGTTCCCAAAACTGTGTAGTAGTTTTCGCTAATAAGATTTTTATAAAGACAGGGCTTATCATCAAAACATTTTTGAGGCTTGGGGTATTTTGGTGAATGATATTGCTTAATTATGTTTTCATACGAGAGTTTTGTCTCCTCGACTGACACATCGGGCAAATAACTGACTCGAGTCTCATATTTAAACTCAAAATCGTTGTTGCGAAATGTTATTAGGGGGATTGATGTTGGTTTTGGTGATGGAGTGAGAGATAGTGATTCGCGTTGTCTTAAAATGTATATCTGGTGTTGCAAGTCAAGAAATATCTGATAGACAACTGAAACAGAAGCGATAACAAAAACAATAACTGTCAGATATACTTTTTTCATAAGGCGGCTCCCTTGAAATTTGGACAATTTGCATTGGCCCATTTTAGATAATTGGGGCTACATTGAGATTTGGGGACACCAGGTCCTGGCATACAATCGATCCATTCTGATCGCGGACAATTAAAAGTTTTATTTTCGATAACTTTTAATGTGTAATAAGGAAAAAGCGTCGTCAACAAAATAACGAAAGCGATCGCCAATAATATGAATGGTAATATTTTTACCATTGAGGAATATAAAATTTGATATTATTTTCATCGATAGTAACTGAAGTTTCTTTGCCGGAAAGAATCAACATAGCCACCTTACGACAAAGACCTTCGATATTTCGCTTGAGGGTACGTACACCGGCATCAAAACCCAAAGGCCGGACAACATTTAACCAAACATTGTCGGCAATAATTAGTTCTTTGTTGGTTATACCGGAATCTTTGAGGGCTCGGGGTAATAAATAATCACGACCAATACCGATTTTTTCTTCGTCATTGTAGGACGGCATTTGAATTGGTTCAAGACGATCCATAACCGCCGTAGCAATGCGTGTAGTATTGTTGCAAGTAGCGACAAAAAAAGCTTGGGATAAATCAAATGGAAAATCAATGTAATGATCAGAAAAACGATCATTTTGTTCAGGATCGAGCAGTTCAACTAAGACACCCATGATTGTATTAAGAGCGTCGTCAGCCACACGATCAATTTCGTCCAGAAGTATTACCGGATTGCGAGTTTTGGCGGAGGTTAGACCGCGGATGATAGCGCCCGGCTCAGCTTCGGTGTGTAAACGCGATTGACCTCTTAAATAAAGTGGATCGCCAAGTCCACCAAAAGGAATACGGATAAGCTCCCGACCAAGAACTGAAGAAATGGATTTGGCCATAGTAGTTTTACCGGTTCCTACTAATCCAACAAATAACAGAATCGGGGCTCGCATTTTTTGATCTGGATTGCGATTTTTTTGAAGTGCGAGAACGGCAATATACTCTAAGATACGATCTTTAACTGCCTGCAATCCGTAATGACCTTCGTCAAGTTTTTCGCGGGCGTATTGAAGATCGAGGATATCTTTGCTTTCTTTGTACCAAGGCAAACTAATTATCCAGTCAACATATTTACTGATTGATTGGTAGTATTGCCAGAATGTATCGACAGATTGGGAATTAATTTCGAGTTGGGAAAATAATTCATTTAATTTTTCAGTTAGATCGGGAGGCAGTTGAACTGATTTTGATTTCTCAACTAATTTTAAAATCGCACTTTCCGGCGTTAAATTTTTCGTATCCACAATATCAGTATAAAGGAAAAATAAAAAATAATAAAATTAATTAGAATTCAACATCATCCCAAATTTTGGTAGTATGTTTTTCGTGAGGATCAAAAATAGTTTGGGTGTTAATCAAGTCAAAACGTTTTTTCTGTGGATTAAATACAGCTTGTAAGGGATCTTTGTCGACAAGAACTGCTTCAAACTGACCAGTTGTTTCATTAAAATCTTCTATTAAAACTTGTTGGCGTTTGGGACCTTTTGGGGTTTTGTCAAAAATAGTACGATTAGCAAATAGGTCATAATGCATATTTCCACTCGGGTCAATTTCAGACGGATCATGTCCGAGTCTTTGTTCAAAAGGAATATGAGCACCTGTCATGTTGAGATTTTATCACTAAAACCAACCACCTTGGGTATTACTTGCCGAAGCTATATTTATTACAAACAATTTAAATATATAAATGAATTTATGATAATATTGGCTATGACAGGACTGACAATAAAACAAATTGAAGGGTTTGCACGATCAGGAGATCCTAGAGCTTGGCAGAATTTAGCTGGTGCTGCCGGATCAAATATTGAGGCTAGAAATATTTTACTTCAGTTAGAAAAAGAAGGAATTGTACCAATACTAGAACCACCATTACCCGAAGTATTGTCGATTCGAGAAACTATCATGAGACTTCCAATTGTTAGCAGATTTTTGGGTAAAAAAAATACCCGCCGGGTAGCGGGTACTTAAAATTTTGTTTTTTATCTTCTGGGTCTTTGGGGACCAGCAAATGGACGACGGAATCCACCTTGAGGACGATCAAATTGAGGCCGATCAGCGCTTCGCATTGCATTGGGATCACCAGGATGGGCAGATTTGAATTCGGGTGACGCTAATTTAATCTGATGATTGTCATTAAATCCGGAAATTACTACATTTAATCTATCACCAACTTTGATAATGGCGCTAGGGTCGGAAAGAAATCCGCCACTCATTTCGGAAACGTGAAGTAAGGCTTCTCGACCGGGTAGGAATTCAACAAAAGCACCATAAGCCTCGACACGGGTAACCACACCGGGGTATTCTTCACCTATCTGAACTTCTTTGATCATGGCTTCGATCTCAACTGCACAAGCATCAATTTTGTCCTGATCGATGGCAGAGATTGAAGCTCGACCATCATCATCAATATCGATTTGAACGCTATACTTTTCCATTAAGCCCTTGATGGTCTTTCCACCAGAACCTATAACTTCACCAATTTTGTCTTCGGGCAAAATAACTAATTTTATTTTTGGAGCATAGGCTGAAAGTTGGGCACGTGGAGCAGTTAAGACAGTTTCCATCTTATCAAGAATTGTCAAACGGGCTTTAGTAGAGGCAGCAAAAGTGTCCACAATCATTTGATATGAGAGACCCAAGCGTTTGATATCTAATTGGATAGCAGTGATACCAACACGAGTACCAGTGATTTTGAAATCCATATCACCGCAATGATCTTCAATACCGGCAATGTCAGTTAATAGTGTATATTTTCCTTTATCATCAGAGATCATTCCTATCGATATACCAGCGACTTTGTCTTTTATAGGAACTCCAGCGTCCATCAAAGACATAGTTGAGCCACAAGTAGACGCCATAGAAGAGCTACCGTTTTGAGATAACACTTCAGACGTTAAGACAATAGTATAGGGAAATTCTTCGATTGAAGGAATAACCGGTATTAAGGCTTTTTCGGCTAAAGCGCCGTGTCCGACTTCGCGTCGTCCGGGACGGCCGAATCGACCGGTTTGACCGGTAGAAAATGGGGCGGCAGAATAATAATGAATATATCTTTTGGTAACTTCACCAAAACTGTCTTGTAAATATTGCTGTTCAGCAATAGAGCCGAGAGTAGTTATGGTTAAGGCTTGAGTTAATCCTCTTTGGAATAATGCGGAACCATGGGTACATGGTAAATATCCAGCTTCAATATTGAGAGGTCTGATTTCATCAAAAGCTCTTTTATCGTAACGATTACCTTTAAGAGCATGGTCGCGAAAATGTTGACGAACAATAATATCAACAGCTTCAATGAGAAGGTTCTCAGTGATTTCTTCGTTATCAATGGCATCTTTATAAATTGTTTTAATTTTATCTTTGATGGCATCTTCAGCGGCGATATGAGCACCGTCGGCACCTTCGTTTAAGAACTGAGTTAAATCTTTGGCTAAATGTTTTTCAACTTCAGAGAGTAATTTTTTATCGGGCGACATGTTTACAAAATCGACTTTCTTTTGGCCATTTTTTTTGACAAACTCAGAGATTTGTTTGTTGACTAATTCACCCGATTCCATGGCCATTTTCACGGCTTTTAAAACAGTATCATTGTCAACAATGTCAGCTTCGGCTTCAATCATATTGACACCCTCAGGATCGTGACAGATTAATAGGTCCATATGTGACTTTTCCATGTCTTTAAGGCTGGGAAAAAGGACTAATTTTTCGTCAATTAAACCAACCCGAACTGCTGAGACTGGACCGTTAAAAGGAATGTTTGACATGCCAATAGCGGCGGAAGCGGCGATAAAAGAGGGAATAATCAAATCAGTTTCTTTGTCGTTACTTAGGACAGTAACAATAACTTGAACTTCATTTTTGAAACCTGCAGGAAATAAAGGACGAATGGCACGATCTATAATTCGACCTAATAATATAGAAGCATCTGAACCCATACCATCACGTTTCATCCACTTACCACCCTTGATTAAGCCACCGGAATAAAGTTTATCGGCAAATTCAACTGAAAGTGGAAAATAGTCTTTGGTGGTGTCAAGACGACCCAAAACGACAGTGGCTAAAACGACAGTGTTGCCAAGTTTGGCCAAAACAGCGCCGTTAGCTTGAGGAGCAAGCTGACCGGTAGTAAGCGAGATTGTTTTGTCACCAATGGTGACTGTGTGTAAAATTTTCATAATATATTGTATCTTACTTCTTCAGGCCGAGGTCCTTAATGATCTTGGTATATCTTTCGGGATTGTGAGTTTGAAGATAGCGAAGTAAACGTCGACGCTTGGCAATTTTGGAAAGTAATCCACGTTTGGCAGGTGAATCATGCTTGTTGTCGCCCAAATGACCTTGAAGTTTTTCGAGTTCTTTGGTTAGGATTGCGACTTGAATCTCAGGTGAGCCGGTATCACCCTTGGCTTGAGAATATTTGGTAATAATAGCTTTTTTCTCGTCGGTAGTTAATGCCATACGTTATTAGTGCTTAAATCGGTGAAAAATTAAAATTTGGGAATGGCTACCCAAAAACCGGGTTAAGTACAAAAGGAATTATAGCACAGCTTTTCTTATTTATTGACTTGACGGGTTTCGGGCATTGAAGCTATAGCGATAGCACTTACTGCCGCTATTTCCGCTAGAGTTATACCACCTGATAAATTTGTTGCAGTAATTCCAATCAAACAAGTTACCAATAAGAGTCTTTTCTTTTTTTCGGGGCTAATGGGAACGACTGGAATCACTCCAAATAACTTCGTTTCTGATTTTTGATTTGGAGCCATAATCTAATTAAATTGTGGGGGTGGGGGGAACGTAGGCAGAAGGGGCAGGATTGGAATTTAATTGCATACCGCCGGATTTTTCGATATTCTCAATCGGCATTGGTTCAGTAGGAGTGACTGGAGTATCGGGCTGGGTAGCGCGTAAACAGATGGCGCCAGCTTCAAAACTCTCAGGGGAAACGTTGACCGAGAAAGATTGAGTCGCGACACGAAGACCAATTAGAAGGTCTTTACCAGAATCGATATCTAGTTCTAACCCAATCATCGGCAATAAGAAAGTAAATATTTCAGAAAAAGGAGCATCGGGATCAACTAAAATAGCTTTGGCCCAATCTTTGGTAACTTGTGTCGGAGTGATTAAAATCCAATTACCCTTAGAAGTCATCGAAGCATTGGCACCTAGACTAGCTTCATCACCGAGCATGAAACAAACGTCAGCATTACTACCATCGTTGTTGATAATGATTTTGTTAGATTCAACTTTGGGAGCATTGACTTTGGTTTTGACGACCAAATTTAAACGACCGCCGTCGTCGTTATATGAGACTTGTTCGATTTGATCTAAAGGATAATCTAAAGAAACAACTAAGTCAGAGCTAGAAATGGTATCTGTCAATAATTCAAGACCGCTCAATTTAGAATAATTTTGGTCTGTTTTGAGTGGACAATAAACCTTGACTTCTTTGCCTTGTTTCTTGAGAGCCAATGCCAACCCCAAAGCAGCACCAATACTGTCGACATTTAATTGAGGAGAAACGATAAGAGCACTTTTTGCGGTACTTACCAAATTTTTGATATCAGTTACGTTGTAATTTTTCATATTTTTTGTTTGAACAAATGAACGCATTTTTATTTCTTATAGGATATTATAACATCGTTTAATTTAAAGTCAACATAAGGCTTGAAAGTCATTCCACACTCACCTTTATTGATTTTTTCAATGATATTTTTGCCCTGTCTGATACCTTCTACTTTAGTGTCTTTGATAATTTTTTCGTCTCGTTTGAGATGAATAAGATCATTTTTGCAAAACTCACCCTTGGTTACTTGTATTCCGGCAATTCGAACCTTATCGATTTTAAACTCAGCAATAATTCTGCCCTCGCCAGTGATGGTTTCTTCAATAGTGGGATCGAGTAATTTTAAGACTTGAGCTTGAATGTTTTCGATAATTTCGTATATTATTTTTGATTGAACTATGGATACTTTTTCGTTATCTGCTAAATTGCTTATAAACTTTGGAACACCGACATTAAAGGCAAAAATTTGAGCGTGGGCGGCTGAAGCCACGAAAACATCATGATCGGTAACAGGACCGACTCCGGCATAGATGACTACAACATCGTCACTAAAGCTATTTTTTAGAGCTTCAAGAGTGCCTTCAACGTCAGCTTTGATAACTATGGGTAGCTGAATTAAGTCTGGATTAACACTGATGACGGCGGTGACATCGGGTCGAGTATAGGTAATTTTGTCGAATTTGACGGGAGTAACTAAAGTGCCAACGGCAGGGGTCTTCTCAAAACCAAGTATCTCCACAGGCATTGAGGGAGTGGCAATATTTATATTTTTTCCATTGGAGTCAATTAAGGCTTTAACCTTGCAAAATATATCTTGGGCATAGATAACATCACCTAATTTTAAAGTACCATGCTTGACAATAACTGAAGCTACAGGTCCACGACTATTATCCAATCTTGATTCAACGATGGCGGCTTCTAAGGGTAAATCTGGCTCGTTTTTGAGTTCCATCACCTCAGCTTGAAGGAGAATCATTTCTAAAAGTTCATCTATTCCCTGACCGGTTTTGGCAGAAACTGGAAGAATCGGCACCTGACCACCATACTCTTCAGGTGTCAAATCTAACTCAACAAGTTGGCCCTTAATTTTTTCCGGAGATGAACCTTCCAAATCAATCTTGTTCATGGCGATAATCACAGGAAGATTAGTTTTTTTGATTTCGGCAATACATTCCTTGGTCTGAGTCATGACTCCATCAACGGCGGATATTACCAAAACAACCATGTCGGTGATATTGGCACCACGAACCCGCATGTTAGCAAAAGCAGCGTGTCCCGGAGTGTCAATAAAGGTGATTATGCCTGTTTTACCGCTTTTTAACTTTACTTCTGTCTGATAGGAATTGATGTGTTGAGTAATACCGCCAGCTTCTTTTTTGGCAATATTGGCATTACGAATTCGATCCAACAAAGATGTTTTGCCATGGTCGATGTGACCCATGACTGCGACTATTGGGGGTCGAAATTGGATAGACATAATTTATTTTGCTGCCTGGACTTTGATTTCCAAGTCACAAATAATACCGGCCAGCTTGACATTCTCGCCGCCAGAACCAATCGCTAAAGCTAATTGATTTTCAGGAACTTCGACTACAGCCAGTTTATCCTTTATGGAAATTACTTTGACTTCTTCAGCCGGAGAAAGAGCGTTGGCAATGAACTGATTAAGATTTTTGGAATAAGAAATTACGTCAACTTTTTCGTCAGCTGGTAATTCACCCAATACGGCTTGAATACGACTACCTTTTTGGCCAATACATGAGCCGACTGGATCGACTCCAGGTTGGGATGAAGATACTGCGACCTTGGTTCTTTCACCGGCAGTTCTGGCAATTCTTTCAATAACAACCGTACGATTGCCAACTTCCGGCACTTCTCTGACAAACAATTGTTTAATAAATTCAGAATCTTTTCGAGATAAGATAATATCTTTACGACCGGTCTCATCGGTAATTATTGATTTTAATAAAAACAATTTTTTACTTCCTAACATTAGATTTTCGTTTCGAATTTGCTCATCTTTGGGGCAAATAGCTTCAGTTTTGCCTATACCAATAGTCATTTTATAAGGGTCGATATGAAGGACGACACCAACAGTCAATGTGCCTAATTTTCGTTCGTATTCTGCGACGACAGTACCCCGTTCAGCTTCACGAATTTTTTGATCTATGACTTGTTTGGCGGTCATGGCAGCGATACGACCGAAGCCTGGTGGAGTAACATCGGTACGTTTCTTGCCGTCTATTTTAAAAATCAAAAATGACCCTGAAGCTGGGGTAATCTCCACTTCAAATATATCTTCTTCGGCGATGATGATACCGTGTTCTTTTTGATCTCTTTTGTAGGCAGAAACTAGGCCCATTTCGATAGCATCAAGAATTTCTTGAGGATCAATATTTCTTTCGCCGGCAATTTGAGCCACAGCGGAGGCAAACTCTGTTTTTGGTAGTCGTTTAATATCCATATTTTTCCTTTTGGTAAACTCATCAAAAAAGGGGACGTCACGTCCCCCATTCCATTTACCACAAATTAACTAGGAGGATTATAACACTTTTAAAGCCCGAACTCTCTAATCAATTCTTTTTGTTTGGTAGTAAGTTTTGAAGGAATTACAACCAATAAACGAATATACAAATCACCAATCCCATATCCATTGACATCACGAACACCTTGACCACGAAGCCGAATTAGAGTGTTGGGCTGAGTACCGGGTTTTACCCGAACTTTCAGAGGTTCTTTGAGAGTGGGGACTTCAATGTCGGTCCCCAGAGCTGCATTTGCAAAAGAGATTTCGACGTTAACATATACATCATTGCCATCACGTTTGAAAAATTTATCTGGTTGAACGTCTATATATAGAATAAAATCATTGAACCTTATCCGCTGACCATCATCGACTCCAGCAGGTATTTTTATGGATTTTCGTCGACCATCGATATCGACTTCTTTTTCACAGCCATTAGCAGCATCTAAAAAGCTGATTTGGATTTTGTAGGTTGGTGTTTGTTGCCGTTGACGTCCACTGTTTACATTGCCACCGAAAAATTGTTCGAATATATCAAAGGGGTTACTAAATCCACCAAAATCAAATTCCTGACCGCCAAAAGGATTGCCTCCCTGACCGCCTTGCCAGGTGTAAGTAAAAGGTCCATTTTGAGAAGTATGAGTAGTACCACCGAAACCGCCTGAAGATGGGTCAAAAGCAGCATGACCAAATTGATCGTATGCCGATTTTTTTTGATCGTTGCTAAGAACTTCATAGGCTTCGTTAATTTCCTTAAATTTTTCCTCAGCATCGGGTGATTTATTGCGATCAGGATGGTTGGCCATAGCCATTTTGCGGTAGGCAGACTTAATCTCCTCTTTCGAGGCACCTTTCTTGACTCCCAATGTTTCGTAAAAATCTGGTTTCATATTTAATTGCAGTTCTTACTACGAATAACAAAATCAATAATTGTTTTGTTGCATAGGCATATTTTCGAAGGTTCAGCGCATAAAGTGTTACCATTACTATCTTTATGACAACCAACTTGGTTATTTTGACATGTACTGTTTTTTTCTGTTGTATATTGCACCCATTGAAACAGACTAAACAAAATGTAGATTACGAGTAAGGCAATAATTATATTTTTCATAAAATGTCTTTTGATTTTAGCATTATAGTTTTGATGAATAATCTACTCGAATTTTTTCTTCATCAACTTGAAGCTCGGCTAATCTTTTGACTATTGAGTCTAAAACTTTTTTGAGTTCAGGTTTTTTGCTAAAGTCGATGACATTAAAAGTCTCTGCATAATTGCGGTTGAGAAAAAAGCGGCGATGTTTGATGGCTTGGATAATATAATTAAAGCGTATATTATTGCTAAGAGTTGCCCACTCGGGAAAAGTCGATAGAAATTTTTCATCGTATTCTCCCATACTGATGGCTTTTTCAAGTGTCATTTTTGATCCCTGTGGAGGTGGACTGCCACCACTTGGTTCTCTTTCATTTAGTTCACCAAATTCATCTGACATAATTAAATCTAATTGATAATCATTGATTTGCCATGGCGATAATGGCACCGTTTAATGCAAAATGGAATCGCCAGGGATGATCGCTTTTGGCTAATGCAAATGCAATTGTAGCAGAATTATTTTCGGTATTTGGAAACACAACGGGGACAAAATGTGGCAATGACGTATCATTTTGCCAATTAATACTAGTAGCTAAGTTGGCTGCTAGAACTTCAGCAACATTGCTTGGATTTTGGCCTCTAACTTCTATTCCATATTGAGAAAGACTAAAAAAACTAGGTGGAATTAGATCAGATCGCTTGTTACCTTCGACGCTAAAATCTACCCAAGCTAGGCTATAATCAGTCCTTTCTTTTGCTAGCTCAGATAGATTGTTGGTTGCCATAGATTATTTAACTACTTCGCCTTCTTCGGCTTCGGGCTTATCGGCCTTTTTACCGGATTTTTTGGGTTCTTCAGCCGACGGCTCGGCACTATTTGGCGCAGCACCGGCTTCGGGAGGAGCCTGTTGAGCATAGATAGAGGCGCCGATTGTCTGCAAAATCTGTCCGAACTCTTCGTTATATTTGTCGAGTTCATCTTTATTGACATCGGATTTAGCTAATAAATCTTTACCGGCTTTGATCTTGTCCTCAATTATTTTTTTATCTTCTGGTTTTACTTTGTCGGTAAAATCTTTGAGAGTTTTTTCGCCAGAGAAAATAGTAGCGTCCAGTTTATTGCGACTTTCGGCTAAACCATGTTTTTCTTCGTCTTCACGGGCATGAGCCTCAGCATCTTTTTTCATCTGCTCGATTTCCTCATCTTTGAGGTTGGTAGCATTTTGAATAGTAATCCTCTGTTCTTTGCCAGTACCTTTGTCTTTGGCTGAGACTGACAGTATGCCGTTACTATCGATATCAAAAGTAACTTCAATTTGAGGTGTACCACGAGGTGCCGGAGGAATACCATCAAGAATAAACCGACCAAGGGACTTGTTGTCGGCAGCCATTGGCCGCTCGCCTTGAAGAACATTGATTTCAACTTGAGGTTGACTGTCTGAATAGGTAGTAAATATCTGAGACTTTTTGGTGGGAACGGTGGTGTTCCTATCTATCAAAGGGGTCCGGACACCTCCAGCAGTTTCAATACCAAAGGTTAATGGGGTAACATCGAGCAAAACGATATCCTTAACTTCTCCAGTTAAGACAGCGCCTTGGACGGCGGCACCAATAGCGACAACTTCATCTGGATTAACGGTAGTATCTAATTCTTTACCAAAAAAATCTTTGACGACTTGTTGAACTTTGGGCATGCGTGTCATCCCCCCGACCATAACGACATCAGTAATATCTGACTTGGAAATACCAGCATCTTTGAGACATTTTTCAACTGGGGTAATTGATTTTTGGATTAAATCGTCGACTAATTTTTCCAATTCAGAACGGGTTAGCTTGACCGTTAAGTGTAATGGATTGCCATCTCTTTGAGTAATAAATGGTAAGTTAATATCAGTTTCTTGAGTGGAGGATAATTCAATTTTGGCTTTCTCAGCGGCTTCCCGCAAACGTTGTAGAGCTTGAGGATCTTTGCCAAGATCAACACCTTGATCTTTTTTGAAATTATCAATTAACCAATGTAATATTTTTTGATCAAAATCATCACCACCTAAAAAGGTGTCTCCATTAGTGGCTTTAACTTCAAAAACGCCATCACCGATTTCGAGGATAGAAATATCAAAAGTACCACCACCTAAATCATAAACAGCCACAATCCCCTTCTTCTTTTTGTCCAAACCGTAGGCTAATGCTGAAGCTGTCGGCTCGTTAACGATACGTTGAACATTAAGTCCGGCAATTTCTCCGGCTTGCTTAGTGGCTTGACGTTGTGAATCATCAAAATAGGCAGGTACCGTAATAACTGCTTCAGTAACTTTTTCGCCTAAATATTTTTCGGCGTCAGCTTTACACTTGGCTAAAATCATACTGGAAATTTCTTGAGGAGTGTAGACTTTTCCACCAATTTCAACACAAGCCATTTTGTCTTTGCCAGACACAATTTTGTATGGGGCAATTTGAATTGTCTTGACTACTTCAGGATCATCAATACGACGACCCATAAGACGTTTGACGCTAAAGACAGTGTTTTGCGAGTTGAGAACCATTTGTCGTTTGGCCAAATCACCGACTAGTTTTTTGACTGGTTCAACGATTGAAGGAATGGTATTGCGACCTTCTGAACTGAAAATAACTTTTGAAGTACCACCTTCCATGACAGCAATGCAGGAATTTGTAGTACCCAAATCAATACCGATTACTTTAGATGTGGTTGTAGGCATAATTTATATAAATATTAATTAATAATTTTTTTACCAACTATAACTTGAGAGGGTCGGATGACTTGTCCGTTGAGGGTATAACCCTTTTTGTGGACGGAAATTACTGTATTATCTTCACCTTCGGTAGTCGTAACACATTCCATCGAGTTTGGATCAAAATTTTGATTTTCGGCTTTAATTTCTTCGAGTCCCTCTGTTTTTAAAACACCAAGAAATTTATCAATAGTCATTTGAAGACCTTCGTCCTGGAGATGTTTTTGAGTGAGGTATAAATCATCGAGAACATCGACCATTTTACTGATAATAGAGACTGTGGCCAGAGTGACAAACATTTGGCGCTGGCTATCAACTCTTTTTTCTAGATTCGAATAATCAGCCAAAGATCTGGCTAACTTATCCTGCAACTCCTGAATTTTTGGGTCGACTGAATTATTTTTTATAATTTTTGTTTTTGGCATAGAACATTAACGAGTAATTGAAGAAAGTAATTCAGCAAAATAATCGACAACAGGAATGACACTCTGATAATGACAACGAGCAGGTCCAACTATGCCCAAGATGCCTCGATGAGGACCGGCTTCATATGTTTGATAAACAAAACCACAAGGTTCGAGATGTTCCATTCCCAAATCCTCTCCGATCAATAAATGAATGACTTCTTCGGATGAACCGGGATTATTTGCACTCGATCTCGAGACGATGTCGAACCAAAAATTGTTATTATCAATTAGGGATAAGACTGTTTTGGTAACATCGATATTAAAAAATTCCGGCTCTTCGAGTAAATTGCTAGCACCATAACTGTAGACTGCTCCCTGATCGGTGGTGGAGATAGCCATAGCTCGAGTGCGGGTGGCCAACTCTTTGGTAGTTTCTTTGAGCAATTTCTCGAACTCATTACGGTAATCCCATACTTTTTGTTTGGCACCGATTTCTTCAGTTGGGCTCATACTTTTGTGTGCCATCAAATTGCGAATATAATATTTTAGTCCCATGGAAGTAGGCATGCGTCCTGCCGAAAGATGGGACTTTTTGAGATATCCAAGCTGAGTCAAAGATGACATCTCGTTGCGGATAGTGGCGGAGGAAATACCTAAGTTGTATTTGCGCTCTAAGTTCTCTGATCCGACCGGACCAGCGCTGTCAATAAACTCTTCAGTAATACACTTGAGGATCTTAATTTGTCTTTGGGTTAAGTCTGCCATATTAGCAATATAGTACAAGGACTGCTAACAGGTGTCAAGAACCAAATTACAAATTACTAATTACGAATAAGGTTGAAACTAGAATAAAATTTAGAATGGTAATTTGGTGAAAAAATTGAAGCAACATCAGCGAAATAATAAAAAGTGATAATGAGATATTTAGTTTTATTTTCTTGAAGAATATGAATGTGGTGCCAAGAATTGCAGAAAAAATTAAAAGAAAAAAGATAAATATATAAACTGGAGAAATAGGCGGAACCAGATTTACATAAACCAAAAGCAATAACCAAAGTATAAAAGTAAGGATGTTATTCAGTAATTGCACGAGAGTTACTTCCTTCAATATTTATTTTATCAACAACTTTTTGAAGTTTTTTGGTACGAGCTGAGGCAACCTCATCATATTGTTTGTGAAGCGATTCGATTCTATCGCCAATTTTGACAAACTCTTCATTGTATTTTTCAAATTCGTTGCCAAAAATTTTTATTTGAGTAATAATCCCCTGAACGTTTTTTTGAAACCGAAAGTTTTCATATGCCTGCTTAACCATCCTTAAGATTGCCGTAAAACTAAATGGTCCGGTCATGACCACCTTGCGATTTAAAGCATCTTGCCAAACGTCAGGAAATGATTCGTAAATAAAACTAAAAATCATTTCGTTTGGTATGAAAAGTATCACGAAATCGACAGTATTGTCTTCGGGGTTGATATAATTTCTTGAGGTAACATCAGCAATTTTTTTCTTGATGTCTTGTTCAAATAATTTTTTAAACTGGGTTTTTTGTTCGGCATCGGTGGTCTCACTCATCTTCACAATGTTACTGTAAGGGAACTTCGAATCAATATTTATTTTGGTTTTGTCGGGCAGATAGAGAGTAAAATCAGGACGAGCGTCGCCGGTCGTTTCTTGACGGGTATAGTCGGTACCAATAACAAAACCGGACATTTTGAGCAAATCTTCGGCGACTTTTTCGCCAAAGGCACCACGCTGCTGGTTGTTACTTAAAACTCTTTTGAGACCTTCAGTGGTAACTGATAACTCTTTGGTCAGTTTGACATTGTTCTCGATGGCATCACGCAGATTTGTAAAACTACCGACTCTTTCTTTCTCAACTTTACTTAAATTATCACTGATATCACGGACCATTTTTTCGATGGCATCTTTTTTGTTGCTAAGATCTATTGAGATTTGCTTGCTTTTGTCATCGAGTTTTTCGTTGCTTAACTTGACTAAAGTATCAATGGCTTTGGATAAATCCGGCTCAATGGCTTTAGCTTGACTTTGACGATAGATAAAATAAATTAAAGTGGCGAGGATTAGGAGAAGAAGAACATAAACTAGAGTCATGACTTATTTTACCCCAGTTGTGCCAAAGCCACCACGATCGATATTGGTGAGATGGTCAACTTCGATTAATTCCACCGTTTCGGTTTTTTCTATTAGTAGTTGAGCCAGACGAGTGCCTTTGTCTATTTTTATTTCGTGATCAGTATGGTTGATAACAGCAAAGTGAAGTTCATCGTTGTCGCCACAATAATCCTGGTCAATCAGACCTAGACCGTTGGCAGGAGTAAGGCCAAGTTTCTGAGTTGAACTGCGGGACATCAAAATGGAGTGGTAACCCCGGGGGACTTCGACCGCAATATTTAAAGGAATTATAGTTACTTGATGGAGTGGTATGACAACGTCGACTCGGGAACATAAATCAAAAGCGGCGGCACCTTTGGTTTTGTACGCCGGAAGAGGGAGCGTCTTATCGAATCGTTTAATTTTGACTAGCATAATTTTATATTTTAACCCCTCCGGTTCAACTTTGTTGAACCACCTCCCCTTGACAGGGTGAGGCTAGAACATTTATTTATAATTTTATCTTTGACAATATTTAACTGTTTAATGACTTCATCATTCGAAAATCTTAAGGTTTCGATTCCAATTTGATATAAAAATCTATCACGTAATTCATCTGTCCCCTTTTTCATAATGTGAGATTCCCCATCTATTTCGACAGCAAGATTTAACTCTGAACAATAAAAATCAAGAATAAATCTATCAATAGGCTTTTGTCTTGTAAACTTATAACCTGTTTTTCTAAATCTTAATATTTCCTGCCAAATTATATCTTCAGCCAATGTTGGTTGATGTCTATTTTTTTTGGCCATATAGGTCAATTCTAATCTATAGTTAATACTGCCACTTAACTGGTTTAAGGCTTCTGGTTCGATATTCTTTTTCACTTATTAATCTGTTTTGCGGCTCGCCCTGTCAAGGGGAGCTCCCCGGTGAACACCGGGGTGAGGGGTTATTTTTTTAACAAATAATGTACATGTTGGTGGTCTTTGCATTCAGTACCGAGTTTAAAGAATTCTAAATTTAAAATATTATTATAAACATCAGTGATTAATTGTTTCAAATTGTCGACATCGGTATCAGATATTTTAATTTCTTTTCTAATAAAAATATCTTTGGTCTTGCTTTTTTGGACAAAGTCGATAATACCCAAATTCAATTCTTGTCTGAAATTTGGATCAAGTGAAATTAACAATTTATAAAAAGCTAATTGGCGAAAATAATCACCCTCAGGTGATAATTCCTGATACTTGGTGTCCGGATTGCCAGTCTTAAAATCAACTACATTAATTTGATTTGTTGCCAGGTATTCTATTAAATCTATTTTTCCGGTAAGAGGGATATTGTTAAGATGAATATTGGCTGATTTAAAATCATAATCGGTTTTGACTATTTTGCATAAATTAGGATGATAGTTATTAAAATAATCAGTCAGAATTTGAGTGCCACGTAATATACTTTCTTGATGGTCGTTTTTGTTTAGCCCCTCTTTAATTAAGGTTTTGGCAAAAATAGAGATAATATTGGACAGAGTATTGGGTTGATGAAAATAAAGGTCAGATAAAGCAGCATGAACTGCTGTACCAAGACTGCTGAATTTGTCCTTGACAGCTGGGATTCGCAAAATAGTTTGGTGGTAAAAACAAAACGGACAACGCAGATAAGAATTTAGGTGAGTGACGTTAAAAATATAATCGGTAGTCAAATAATTTTTTAAATATTGGGAATAATCAGGATCGACAGAATATTCTTTTAATGGAAAAAATTGTTCCAGGGCTTTTATTTGAGTATCTGATGGCAATGTTTTGATTTCAATCAACTTAGGGTCGATTTCAGAAATAAAAACTGAAGGGAGCTGATCACGGTTAGTATTGGTTTTAGTAGCATAGGAAATATAAATTTGTTTCTTGGCTCGGGTCAGGGCGACATAAAAAAGACGACGTTCATCTTCATTACTGTCTTCAACCTCTTTGGCAATGTCGTATTTTAAAATACCATAAGGTAATCGAAGATGAGACGTGTCACGAGTATTACCCCATTTTTTGTCGATAACCTTGATTAGAAAAACATGTTCAAATTCGAGACCTTTGGCCCGATGAACGGTCAATAGTTGAATTGAGCTGTCATTATCGATAGTTAATGGCGAAGCGGTAATACCAAGTTTATTTTCAGACAGTGTATCCAACCGATTTAAAAATTGCTCTATGCTAATTTTTTTATCAATAGTTAAGCGTTTAAATTCTGAATAAAAAGTTAGAAGATGGTTAAGAATTTGAGGATTTTTCTGTAAAAGGCAGTAGTGTAAAAATTTGAAACGGCGAATAACTTTATTAAAAAATTTATCAGGAGTTAAATTTTCCAGCCAGCGACGAGCAATGGCAATTCGTCGATCGAGATTCCTGATTTTGATCAGTGAATTTGAAGATAGATTCGGATCTTTTTTGTATTTTTTTAATAAATCAATACTTTTGAGATTAAAATAATCACTGGCTAAAATATGGTAATAAAGATCAGATCTTTTTGGGAAGACAATATATTCTAATAAATTAATGAGCTGACGAATGTGTGGTGAATCTAAAACATTCTGATCTGAAGACAGATAAAATTTAATATTTTCGGAATTTAAGCTTTCGGCTAAATCCAAAATATCAGCATTGTTACGATAAAGTACGGCAATCTCTGATGGTTTGGTACCGGATTCAAGTAATTTTTTAATTTGTGTCACTACAAAATAATTTTCCTCTAGGGTGGAATTGACAGGGATAATATTGATTGGATCTGGGTCAACGGTTGATGATGATTTTAATGACTTATCAACATCTTTTATATAATTGGCGATCCGATTCTGATTGTTTTTAATGACACTTGTACTACTATCCAAAATTAATTGATGACTGCGATAATTATTTTTTAATACAATTGGGGGTGTCTTATATTTTTGATAAAAATCAAAAATATTTTCTATGGAGGCTCCTTGAAAACGAAAAACTGATTGGTCATCATCCCCGACCACAAAAATATTAGGGTTATCAAAATACTCACACAAAAGATTTAATATTTCATTTTGAGCGGTATTGGTATCCTGAAATTCATCAACTAAAAAATATTGATATTGCTCTTGGTATTGACGTAAAAGATCGGTATTTGACTTGAATGCCTTGACCACTGACAAAATCATGTCGTCAAAATCGTAACGACCACGTAGTTGTAATTCAGATTGATATCCGAGGTAAATAAGGGCTAATTCTTTTTGTTTAATAATATCTTTTGTTAAATTATCAAATATCTTTATAAGAGCATTTTTGAAATTAACGGCCGGAGTTTTGGCAGCGCCAATATCATATCCACCATTTTTGTACAAAGTAGAATGATAGGTGATTAAACTGTTGAGTGGTATCGAGTCAACTATTTTGGCCAGATCTGATTCTAATGTTTTACCTACCCGGAGTGTTTTGAGAAGTGAATAGTGTTTCGTGGTATGCGATAAGAAAGAGTCTTCATCTGAAATTAATTTATTCAACTGATTAAATGAGATGTTTTCGCGCTTTAGGGTCTGGAGGCTCGCTATAATATCACGCTGATAAAAATAATGATCACCCCATGGTTTAAGAACTGAGCCATCAGGTAGTTTTTCAATTAAATCATTTATAATTTCGATTTTTTCGAGATCATCTAAGGGTTCGATATCTTTACCAAAAATGAATTCATCAGGATGATTTTGGATAACCTCGTTACAAAAAGAATGAAAGGTATGAATCCTAACCGAATAAGCAGTTGGGCCGATAATATTCATAAGACGGGTACGCATGGCATTGACGGCGGTGTCAGTAAAGGTCAAACACAAAATGGAACCAGGTGTGGTTTGTGTTTTGGCCAATATGTTGGCGATTCTATGGGCGATGACTTCTGTTTTGCCGGTACCAGCTCCGGCTATGACCATCACCGGACCTTCGAGAGTATCGACTGCTAGTTGTTGTTCGGGATTTAATTTAGGCACTAATCTATTTTAACTTATTGATTTATTTTATATTTGGCATAAATTAAAAGTAGAAATATTACATATTAAACTGAAAACAAAATGAAAAAAGTGAGTGTCAAGAAACAAAAGAGTAAATTGTTTCCTTTATTGGTAACGATGCTATTGAGCTTAATATTGTTGGCAGTGGTGCTGTACTACCGAAACATGTCGCTTGATACTCAAGGAAGCGCAAAAGGAAAGGATGATATTCCAAAATGTAAAGCCAATGAAACATTGAAACAAAATGCCAAAGGAAAATATCTTTGCGTTAAATTACCAAATAGCGGAATTGTCGATGAGAAAGACTGCAAGGGTGGACAAGTATATGTACGCGACCCTCAAGGAAAAATGGTGTGTCATGAAAAATGTCAATCAGGTGAGACTTTGTCAACTGACAGAAATACAGGAAAATGGGGTTGTGTAAAAATTAGGCCAGATAAAGTTGAGTTGAGGCCGGTGAAATGTGCAGAAAATGAAGTGGTCTAGGGGACAATCTGTGTCTGCAAGTTGCCATTTAAGTACAATAGTAAACATGCCTGTATTCGAAAGCCAAATTGTACTAATGGTCAATTGGTGGCTGAAAATCGAAGCGGTGGATTCGTCTGCGCATCTTATCCAAAATATGGGGCATGTCCAAAAGAAAATAATACCATTCCCTGCTGGGTAGGTGGAAATGCCGGTTCACAAAAATGTAATGGTGGGGTATGGACAACTTGCGTTGTCAATGGCCCGAATGTGCCTGGAAATGCTTTGTAAGAATTGACTTGTTAAAAACCCCGGCGGTCTGTCGGGGTTTTTGGGGGAATATTTTAGAATAACAAAAAGTTAATTTAGATTATAGGGATATATTTTTGTAATCATTGTTGTCAAAATTCTGTTATGGGCAAAGATACTATTTCACCAAGTGAAATTATTTTGGTTATGAATGGGGGCCCACCACTTAATCCAAATTTAGAAGAAGCGGCCCGTGGCAGGAGAATGCACAAACAAATTGAAGATAATACAAAAAACGGCAAACCACCAGAGTTAATAAGAAGATTGGGAGTTGACTCTCATTCAGTTGATAGAAGAACAAACACTTTAAAAAAGGATATCGGAGGAGGTCTATTCATAAGCGCCATTGCTGATTTGAAAACAGATGACAAAGTAATTGAAATAAAACCAGGAACAGATATTCGAGGACATCATTTACTACAACTTGGATTAACTTGTGTCGCGGCTAGTGCCAAAAAGGGAGCGGTTTATTTATACGATGGAGATAGATTGGTTGATGTACCAAGTGGAATTGAAGAATCTACAGACGCCCTAATAGGAATGGCCAGAAATGCCAGAAAAATTTTGGATACCCAAGAGGAAATACGACTTAGGCCATCATTAAACGGAGCCGCCAAACAGGCGATGGGAGCTAAGTCAGTTAAGCTAAGGCGAGAGATGGAAGTTCAATATAATATATTCATGACAGCGATAAAGCCAAATATGAAAACATATTCCCGATAAATGATAAGATGTGGCTATGAAGATTGATCACGAGAGACACAAAATAATAATGGCTGCTCGAGATCAACTATATGTCAGACGATTAAAAGGCCAAACCGAGATAACTGACTTAACCAGATTTGGTCTTGAAAATTCTAGCTTAAATAAATTAAGAGTATCCTTGGCTACAATCGGCATAGAAACAGATCAAAAAATTGCGAATTTATCTCGCGGATATCAAACAGACAAAGAGCCTTCAACTAAAATTAAATTAATGGCCGAAGACGTGGCGTCAAAATCATTGCTAACTTTAACAATGGCGCCTCGGATAATCAGTGAAGAAGTGAGAAGAAAATTAGGAGTTTAATAATTTTTCAATAATTTCTTTGGCTAGGACAGGATTGGCCGAACCTTTGGATTCTTTCATGACTTGACCGACCAAAAAACCAATGGACATAGGGTTTTTTTGATAATCAGCGACAGCTTTTGGATTGTTGGTGATAACAGTTTTGGCGATTTCTTCAATAACACTGGTATCAGAAACTTGAAATAAATTTTTATTTTGGGCAATTACTAATGGGTCGGTGTTGGTCTGATATGACTCTAAAATGATATCTTTAATGACAGTAGATGATAATTTATCACGATTGTCAAAAAGATTTTGAAAATACTGAGGATTAATTTTATCAATCGAAATAGCAATTGTTTTAAATGGACCAATAAGTAAATTGGCCACAAACTTGGCATATTCTGAATTATTGCTGGTGGCGATTTTGTCAAAAATATTTGAAAATTCTCGAGTGTCGGCTAATAAACTAGCGTCATAATCAGATAAATTTAATGATTTGTAGCGAGCAATTTTTTGGTCAGGTAATTCGGGAAGGGTTTTTCTAATTTCTTCAATTTGTTCTTGGGTAAAAACAATCGGGGGAATGTCGGGTTCGGGGAAATAACGATAGTCAGCGCTGCCCTCTTTGTCGCGCTGGAGAAACGTTTGATTTTTGTCAGCATCCCAGCCTCTGGTTGTTTTATTAGTAGAATTTTTTGTAATCTTATCTTCTTGATATTGTTTTGTTTGGCGATCGATTTCAAATTGAATGGCAGTCATGACACCGGTTAAGGAGGCGACGTTTTTGATTTCGACAAGAGGAGTGAACTGTCCGTCAATGTCTAGGTTAACCGTCGGCTCACAACGCATACTGCCCTTTTCGATATCGGCATCAGAGATGCCAAGATAACGGACAATTTGTTGAATTTTGAGTAAATATTTTTTGGCTTCTTCGGGGGATTTAATATCAGGTTCCGAGACAATTTCTACCAATGGCACACCAGAACGATTAAAGTCCAGAAGTGTTTCACCACCAACATGAACTGATTTGCCAGTGTCTTCTTCCATGTGGGCCCGATTGATACGAATCTCATGACCGTCGATGTAAAGGTGACCGTTTATCGAAAAAGGCTTTTGAAGCTGGGTAATCTGATAGCCCTTGGCTAGATCCGGATAGAAATAATTTTTGCGCTCAAAAAATGTTTCTTCATTAATAGTACAACCTAAAGCTAAGCCTAATTTGATACACCATTCACAGGCCTTTTTGTTAGGTACTGGTAGTGCGCCAGGAAGACCGAGACAAACAGGGCAGGTATGGGTATTAGGCTCGGCATGAAAATGTTGTGCATCACAACCACAAAACATTTTTGATAAAGTTTTTAATTCAACGTGGACTTCAAGTCCGATGATGGGGGTGATGGTCATAATTTTGTGTGATAAACTTTTACTTTATTATTTATATAATTTTTCTTCAAATCCTCGTCTGATTTTTTTTGAATAGTAAGATGATCGCCGGGAGTGATGTCGATATAAAAGTTTTTACAGTCGATTAGTTTGTCCGCCTCAATAGCTTTTAATTCTTGATATTTGGCGGGATCGTAGACCGAATCGGCTAAAACAATTTCGTAAGTGTAGTCGGGGCCTAAAACCATTTTGAGATTATATTCGTTTCTATCTTTGACTAGATCTGAAATACAGATCAGGGCAACATTTTTGAAATTATTAGGTATTAGTATTTTTTCTTTTATATTACACAAATTAGAGACAGTGGTAACTGAATTATCTTCAATAAAGATATCGGTCTCCGGCACATTTCGAGACACGGCAATTTGTTTCATAGCCATTGCCTCGGTAACTGGAGGAGTAAATACTACATTCCAAGCCCATTTTCCGGAGAAAATTAATTTTGAAACTGATTTGTCTTTGTATAGTTTAATGGCAGTTTTTAAATTGGAAAGACAACTGTCGGGCAAAGATCCGTCTTTTTTGATTCCGGTTCCCAGAACTATAGCTACATCGTAGGTCATAGTTGAGGTCGCTTTAAATGATAATCAGTATTTGATTCAAATATTTTGGCGAGCTGATAGACAATATCCTCACGTTTTTGGGGACAGATAATTTGAAGGCCGATGGGTAATTTGTTACTATCAAAACCGCAGGGAATGGATATACCCGGAAGTCCGGCGATACTGGACGGTTCGAGTAAGATATCTTGAAGTTCTCCAAACATTGCTTGGCCTTCACTAGCTCCGAGCTTCAAGGCTGTACAGGGTGATGTCGGACCAATAATGGCATCAACTTTGGAAAATTGATGATCAAAATCCTGACAAATTAGAGTTCTGACCTTTTGGGCTTTGGTGTAATATGCATCATAGTAACCGGCAGATAACGAATAGGTACCAAGCATGATTCTGCGTTTGGCTTCTTGTGCAAAAAAAGACCGATCAAAGCCAAAGCGGATACCATCAAAACGATTTAAATTTGAAGAAACTTCAGACCGCTGTAAAATTGTATAAACGGCAATTGAATATTTTGGATCTAAAACATCAGGTAATTCAATAATTTCGGCACCGAGTTTTTTAAATATTTCTGTTGATTTTAAGATAGCTTTTTGGACGTCTGGCTGTATTTCTTTGGGAAAGTAAGCCAAAGGTAAGCCAATTTTAATTTTTTTTAAGTCTTTTAATACGGGGGGGACTTGCCAAGCTGATTCATTAATACTTGTGGCATCATGTGGATCATGACCGGAAACCAATGATAAGACAAGGGCGGCATCATCAACAGTTTTGGTAATTGGTCCGGGAGAATCAGTACTGGATTTCATGGCAACTGTTCCATAACGGGAACAACGGCCATAAGTTGGTTTAAAGCCGACTACACCACACCATGAGGCTGGCTGACGGATAGAGCCGGCGGTTTCTGACCCAACAGCAGCAATACATTCGTTTGCAATTACTGCAGCCGCACTACCGCCACTTGATCCACCGGGAAGATGGTCGACATTCCAGGGATTTTTTGTGGGACCGTAGTCGGATGTCTCTGTTGACGAACCGTGAGCCCAGGCATCCATGTTAGTTTTACCAATGATTATGGCTCCGGCTGCTTGAAGACGGGAAGTGAAAGTTGAAGAATATTGGGCAATATAATCATCAAGAACTTTTGACGATGCAGTAGTGCGAATTCCTTCCATCAAAAAATTATCCTTTACGGCAAAGGGAATACCTCCAAGTGGTAAAGATAAATCAGATGTTTCTGCGGCTGCTATGGCTTCTTTTTCACAGATTGTAACAAAGGTATTTAATTTGGCAGCATTTTTTTTGATTTGTGAAAGACAGTCAACCACCAAATCTTTGGCAGTAAATTTTTTGGCTTTTAAACCGGTTAGCGCTTCTTTAATAGTTAATTTATTTAAATCGCTCATTTTTTGATGGTGGCAGTGGTAACGATATAGCCATTTTTGGTTTTGGGGGCTTGGGATATGGCTTGTTGTTGGGTAAACGAAGGCGTGACTACATCTTCACGAAGAATATTTTTTTTATGATTAACTTGAAAAGTGGGGATAACATTATTAGTATTTAATTCTTTTAGAACTTCAACATACTCGGCAGCTTGAGCTAATTGATCTTTAATAAAACTTTCTTCCGACTTAATTGTCAGCCGGGACAAATGAGCAATGTGTTTGAACTGATCATCAGTGATTACTGTGGACATAGGGTATTTTACCTAAAAATCTTGGCTTTGAGACGGAGAAGTTTCCAACGGTACAAATCGACAAAATTATATAATTTATACAAGTTAGAATTAATGACCAAATCGTAAGTGCCAACAAACTGGACGAGTTGTCCGCCATATCCTTGCTTAAAACGATGAAAACCGTAGCCATTATCAGATTCTTTGGCATCTGGTCCGAGGCTTCCCCACATATCAAAAGATTTTAAACCGTTATCTTTTCCAAACTTGATACATTCCCACATTAATAGATTCTGGGCCATAACTTCTTTGTGAATAGCCAAAGACGAGCCGTAAGGATAAAATAACTTATCTTTTAGAACAAATAACATAAAGGCTGACAAAACCTCGCCGTTTAATGAGGCCAACATAATATGAGGAATGTTGGTATTTTTGAGAGTTTTCCATAAGGTTCGATGATAATTTTCAGAATGTAAATAAAAGCCCTGCCTTTTGGTGGTTTCAAATAATATTTTTAAATATATTTCAAAACCTTTGTCGGTACTCATCTCTTCGATCTTGACCTGATGGCGATTGGCAATCTTAATATTGTAACGAGTTTTGGTGTGCATCAAGGCTAATAATTCGTCCTCGGTTTTGGAGAGATTTACAACATAAGAATAAGGATAAAAAGCAACTTTGGGCGAAGACAATAAATCCGGATGTTTGATCATCTGACCAACAGTTGATGGATTATTGTTTGAATCGTATGTTTTCTCATATACATCTGGTTCAAATTTGATAAAAATAGCTTTTTCGTCTTGGGCAATTTTTTTGATATTTGATATCATTTCGACGTCGACCGGAGGACCGCGCAGTATTGTACCGATTGAATAATTTAATTTGGGAATTTTGTGAAAACTAACTGAGTAGGCCAAAATCATTTTATTATTTTCAAACACGCCTAGCCGATAAACCTTGTGACCTTCTTTAATTTGGAAATCTCCCCACTCCCATGTCTGAAGTGGATGTTTTACTAATTTATTGTATTGATCTTTTTCTTCGTCGTAGAGAATGCGAGTAATCATAAATCAATTATATCTTAAATCTCCCCCTTCCCCCTCTTCGAAAAAGAGGGGGTTATTTGATATTTAATTCAATTTTTCGATTATTAATTTTTTGTTTTAAATCTTCAATTGTTTTTGAAATATTATTATTAACCATGTCATTTGAGTATCTAATTGTAGTGATACCTCTAAACTCTAAGTACTTATCTCTAGCATGATCGTAATTCTGCTTATTTCTGTGCGATCCACCATCAATTTCTACGGCAAGTGCCAACTTCGAACAAGATAAATCCTGTTTTGTCTCTACTCAGTGCTTCCCTCCAGAATTTATTTTCTGATTCAGTCGAAACCTTACGATTATTTTGAGAAAGTGTTTTGAGTTTATCTAAATATTTTATATAACTTTGGGACGTTCTCGCTTCTACGGGGACAACACGTTTCATATTTAATAATATACCCCCTCTTTTTCGAAGAGTGGGAGGACCCGCCGTGGCGGGCGGGGGAGATTTAGTATATATCAGGGTCGTAGATTAATTCGCTTGAATTGTTTTTTTTGTTCCTAAAATTTCGGGTAACTTTGACGGTTTCTTCTGACTCAAGCAATTCAGATGGTATTTCGTGTAAAAATCGCGATGGTTCATTGAGAGAACTTTTGCCGAAAAACAGGCGTTTGACCGCATATGATATATATAGATAATCTTTGGCGCGAGTAATGCCAACATAACAAAGTCGTCGTTCTTCCTCGATATCTGAATCCTGAACCATGGATCGCGAATGTGGCAATATCCCCTCCTCAAAACCAACCAAAAAAACAACCTCAAACTCTAATCCCTTGCTACCATGCAAAGTCATGAGTCTGACACCGTCTCGGTTTTCTTTCTTTTTATTCTTTTCCTGAAGAGAATACTCTTGTTGAACAAGAGCAATGTTTTCCAAAAAATCATTGAGTGAGGGAAAATTGGCGGCAACTGATTTTAGTTCTTTAATATTTTCAATTTTTTTGATATCGTCCTCGTCTTTGGGATCATATTTGGTGAGATATCCGGACGAAGTGACGAGAGATTCTAATATTTGCGATGACGTTAACTCTTTTAAATTGATATTTTCAAGATGATTTTCAAAGATAACTTTTTTGCGTTTGCCAAGCGCTTTCTCGACCCTATCGGCCGATATTAAATCAGATCGATTGTGAGCAAACCTCACCATACTTAAAATGTCCTTAACTTCTGCTCGCTCATAAAACCTCAGACCGCCGATAAGTACGTAAGGGATAGTATATTTTAAAAATGACTCTTCCAGTACACGCGACTGAGCATTCATCCGATAAAGCACGGCAATTTGACGGTAGGGAATGTGAAGATTGTGGTGAATAAATTGGATCTTGGATGAAATATATTCGGCTTCAGCAACTTCTGACTCGGCTTCGAATATTTTAATTAAATCTGAGGACTTCTTCTTAGTAAATAGTTTAAGTACCGGGTGTGAACTATTTTTTTGGATAACAGAATTGGCTGCATCTAATATTATCTGAGTTGAGCGATAATTTTCTTCTAAATTGATTATCTTGGTATCAGCAAAATCGGCACTAAAACTAACTAAGTTGCGATAGTCAGCGCCCCGCCAGCCGTAAATTGCCTGAGAGGCATCACCGACGGCAGTAATTTGTCGGTATTTATTGGCTAATAGCCTGGTTAATAAATATTGGATTTGATTTGTATCTTGATACTCGTCAACCAAAATAAAACGATAAAGATCTTGATATTTTTCTAATATTTCCGGTGAATTAATAAATAGTTCGACGGTTTTAAACAACAAATCATTGAAATCGAGCGCTTTGTACTCAGACAATCTGGTCTGATATTTTTTGTATATTTTGGCAGCGGTATTATTCCAAAAACCGGAGCTTTGAATGATGGCATCAGTGGCGTTAATAAATTTGTTTTTGCAGTCTTCAATAAAATACATAACTGAACTAGGCTTAAATTCTTGAGTAGTTAGATTGAGTCCCAAAATAATACTTTTTACTAAGCTTTCTTGATCGCCGCTATCGTAAATAATAAAATTCTGATCAACACCAATCATCGCACCATCTTTTCGGAGAATGCGACAACAAAAAGAATGAAAAGTTCCTGCAAAAACATTGTTATTTTGTTTTTTTAGAAGTTTACCCATCCTCTCTTTCATCTCGCTGGCGGCTTTGTTGGTAAAAGTTAATAATAGTATTTGGGATGCGGTTGCCTGACCAATATTAATTATATTGGCGGCACGGTGAGTCAGAACACGAGTTTTACCAGAGCCGGCACCAGCAAGTAACAATAGAGGTGACCCAATATGAGTCACGGCTTCAAGTTGGGCTGGATTTAGGCCGGATAAAATGTCTGTCATCTGATGATTATGATGACATCAGTTCAATTTGTAAACTTTGGTCAGGCCGGATTCGAAAACAATTTTGAAACCTAGATCAGTAAATGTTTTCTCATTTAGAGCCGGGTATTTTTCTCTCTCTTTGTCGCCAACAAATATGTATTGGACGGAGTATTTTTGAAGAAGTGTTTTAACTTCAGATGAATCAGTTGATTCATATATTTTTTGAACATCTGCTTGGCGAACTGATGGCTTGTCATAACCACCACGCCAAAGCCACTCATGAACTATCCAGCCCTCAACTGTTGGCAAACCAGTAGCTATCGATACCTGATTAAAAGTAGTGTAACTATCCCCAACTGCTTCCAAAATTACCGGTTGGCCGGAAATATTTTTATTGAGCCAGTTGATGGCTTCGTAATTGTCAGGATAGGTGGTTTTTAAAAAATTGAGCCCCCACAAACCTTTGTAGGAGGTCAACCCGTAATAAGATTTAATGGCAAAAAATGGAAATATTAAATGTGAAACAAAGACCAGAATAAACAATAATTTATAAAATATGTTTTGACGAAATTTAATTAGCAAATAGCCGGATATTAATGAGTAAAGAATAAAGGCTTGGTAGACCAACTTGAACATAGTGTTGGCTCGACGGTGTTCAAAAATATAAATGTCTTTGATATAACCGATTTCGGGAATAATTATCAAAATAGTGGCGACAACAATAAGTGAAAAGACAAAAATGTCGGCAGGACTGGTTTTCTTGAACTTAGTCAAAATTAAATATAAAACAAAAGGTAGTGAAATCAGCCAAAAACCGCCATATAAAACGAACAACTGGTAAAAAGGTGAATGCATATCAGATAATCTCAATCCTTCTGCCATCGAAGTAAAATTGAGTAAAAAAGGCAGAGTAAAAATATACCAAAATATTATTATTAGTATTCCATGAATAACCGTATATTTAAAACTTCTGCTAAAAAAGCTAAAAACAGCAAAGACTAAGCCGTAGACTGCAAAATCCCAAGCGTTGGTCATGAAAGCTATCGATAAACAAAGCGATAAAATTAATATTAGTTTCCAGTTTAGAACTGATTTTGAGTTTATAGAATATACCGAAAAGAGTATGGCTAAAAACAAAATGACCAAAGGAATATCGTTCATGTGGCCGTGCAAATCAGCGACCACAAAACTGTATATTGGAAACTCGTGGATGGTCTTGTCTTTGACATCAGGGTCAAAACCGATAAATCTGGTGGCGTCAGGATACCAATAACTACTGGCGGCTTTGGTAATAGTATCTTTGGTCAACACTAATTTGCCATTGTCTTTGATAATATTTTGACTAATTTTATAAAGAGGGTGAAGATTGCCGCCAAAAGTTAGTAAAATTGCCGAAAACAGACCACCAATAATAATATTTTTATAGTTTATTTTTTTTGATAGTGTCTGAATCAGATTTGATGCCAGAGAAAAGCCACTGGTAAAAGTCAGGGCACAAACCGAAGCAATGGAGAGGTTGTAAGTAATAGCCGAATCGATATTTGACAGCTTAGTTAAAACTGCAGCAACTAGATGACCAAAATAATAATAATTAATGGGGAAACCGGAAAACCACATGTCAAGTGGCGGCATAAACTGACCTCTAAGGGCAGAATTGACAAATCCCCAATCCATAAACTTCTCCAGGCCTTCAATATCAGGTGCAAAACCACGAACAAATGACCAACTAGTTAAAATTGTTAAAAAAATTATTTCTTCTAGTAAGAATATCTTCCAATGCGACCTAATTGTTTTTTTAAATTCGAGTAGATTGTTGTTTTGATTTAAATACAAAATGTCGAGACCAAAGAAAAATACCATCAGACAAAACAGCGAAACTGAAGTAAACGGAATTATTTTAAATATACCAAGAACGTAGATTACGTAAGTTATAAATAACGTGCCGATGGTCTTGGAATAAATATAGCCTTTGTCCCAAAAATTTTTGAACAAATTTAGAATCAAGGGAATGGCCAAAGTGCCAACTATAAAATAGATAGACCACCAGAGAATAATAAATTTCAAATCAGAAAAAAATAAATTCATAGACGAAATATAAGATTAAATATATCACGAATAATCAACGTATAAGCTGAAGGAAATGATATTTGAAATGACGACAACCAGCAAAAAATGCCAAAGACAATACCGCCCAGCATATCAATCGGATAATGAAATCCGATTAAAATACGGAAGAACAACAATGGCGTAATCAGTAATACGTAATACGTAAAAGGAAAGACAGGATACTGAATAATAAATAACATAAAATATATGGCTTTGATGGTGTGACCGGAAGGAAAACTACCGGTCTTGTACCAACGATCAACCAGACCGACTGGAGTAGGATCATGTCGCAAAAACAATGGCCGCCGCCAAAGAACATGTGACTTGCCGTATTTTTCGATTATTTCTCCTATAATAGTGGCCAATAGTAGTTGCCAAAAAATATTTGTCTTGAAACTAATCAACAAAAATGAAATATAAAACAAAAATATCCAAATAATATAATTTGAAACAATTACAAATATTTTCCCGGAGGTCGACTGATTTAACAATTTTAAGATATCCTTTTCCGGCTGCCAAAAAAGTAGTTTGTGATTTTTCATGATAAAGTCAGATATGGCAAAATTAAAAATATTACTGGGACTAACCTATTATTTGCCAAATATTTCGGGAGTGACCCAATATGCTGTAATTTTAGCTGAAGAGTTGGTAAAAAGAAAATACAAAGTTGAAGTAATATGTAGTGGTAATAATCGGATGGTAAATAAAATAAAAGTTAACGGTGTTGGCGGCTTTAGCCTCGGTAAAGGATTTATTATGCCCAGTTATCCATGCAAGTCATATTCGGCGGTAAAAAATAGTGATGTCATAATATGTAATCTGCCATCAGTTGAGTCTTTTTGGTTGGCAGTGTGGGCAAAGATGTTGAGAAAAAGATTGATAGTGATTCATCATTGTGAATTTAATTTTACCGGAACAATATCTAATAAAATTATTTCGATAATTACATATCCAGCTCATATTGTGATTTATCTATTGGCGGATAAAATCACTAGTTATACAAAAGATTATGCAGATAACTCTATTTTCCTGAAACATTTTAGAAGAAAGGTTTGTTATATATTGCCGCCTATTAAAATATGATAGTAGGGTTTGTCGGTAGAATTGGCTGGGAGAAAGGGTTGTCGTATCTAATTGAAGCAATGAAACAAGTAAATGCCACTTTGATGTTGGTCGGTCCATATAAGAATGTGGCAGGCGACGACACTTATCGAAAACTAAAAAATGTAGAACTGAAAGGACCAATGGAGCACGATAAATTGAAAGATTTTTATAAATCAATTGATTGCCTTGTCTTACCCAGCACAAATAATTTAGAAACTTTTGGCATAGTTCAGGCTGAGGCTATGGTGTGTGGAACTCCGGTGGTGGCGACAAATTTACCGGGAGTGAGAGTCCCAATTCAAATGACGAACATGGGAGAGATTTGTCAGATTGCTGATAGTAGGGATCTGGCTGAAAAAATTAATATAGTATTAAAAAACGGCAAGAAATTCTATCAAAAAAGAGCCAAAAATTTAGATAAGTTTGATTATTTAAAAACAGTTGATGAATATGAAAAACTTTTTTGAATTAATTGCTAACTATGATATATCGACCTTACTAAAGGCGGGTATTTTTGAAATCCACCGAAAGATTTGGAGAGAATTGATAAAGGGATCATATTCACAAAACTACGAAGATTTGATAATTGATAAATATTTTGGCAAAAAGATCGGTAGTTATGTTGAAATTGGAGCCTACCACCCGACCCGACTGAGCAACACCTATTTATTTTATAAAAAAGGCTGGAGAGGAACAGTGATAGAACCCAATCCAGAAGTGAGGAATAAGTTTACTGAAATTAGATCTGGTGATAAATTTTTAAGTATTGGAGTCGCTGACAAAAATAATTATTTGAAATATTATAAATTTTTAATCCCGGCACTAAATACTTTTTCAAAAAAAAATATAAATAAAAACCATAAAATAATTGGGGTGGAAAATGTAGAAATTAAAAATGTCAAAGATGTGATAAACAAATATTATGATTATCTGTCAATCGATACGGAAGGCTTTGATAAATTGATACTAAAGAATTGGCCGTGGAAAATATGCAAACCAAAAATAATCTGTGTTGAAGGGGAGACCAAATCGATATTAACAAAAATTGGCTACAGAGTCTTTGCTAAGACAAAAGACAATACTATTTTTGTTTTTGAAAAATAAGTACCTTGGGGTGATCATAAACAGTAAAAGCTTCTTCGGCGGAGTCATCACGAAGGTAAATGCCGGGATATAAACAGTTAGAATCAATAGAAAACCAATCATTTTTTATACCCGGAAAATTAGTGGGGCCAAAATAGTAACATTTATCAAGAGGCAGGCTAAGACCTGGATATGAATTGTTTTCAAATACTTTAATAAAATTCAATTTTCCAGAAAATAAATCGGAGTAATATTTTGAAGTTAACGGGTATATTGTTGAAAATGGAATTGAATGCCAGAGCCGATTGCTACTCATAACGATGTAGTCAGCCGAGTTAATTTGAGAATAAAGATTGTCAATTTTTTGGGCTGAATCGGGATCGTAGGGACTAAGCGTTAAACCGTTGTAGACGGATGCGTTATATGACTTTATGTTTAAAGGTAATGGATCGTCCCAATATTCGTTGGTGATAATAGAGCCACTCGGTACGTTCTGATAGATCCATTTTGAGGCGTCAACCCGGGTATGATTGTGTGAATATATATTAAGAAACAATAACCCAAAAATAAGATGAAAAATAATAAATATTTTTTGGTATTTATTGTCTTTTGATAAATAAGCAAAAAACAAGCATAAAAATGGATATATTGGTAAAAAATAACGCATCGTCGGTGTTGTCTGTGAGCCCTGATACGCGAATAATAATAATATCCAGAATAGAGAAATATATATAATTTTGTTATTTAACTTTTTGATGGAGAACAATATCCCAATAGTTAGCGGCAATCCTAATCCCCAAAAGACAATATTTTTTAAAGAAAATAGAAGCGGATTACCGATACTGAGCCATTGCACTCCTGGAGGATAATAATCTAATGTTTTGGAAAATTGTGCTAAAGTTTTGAGACTATTGATAAAATCAGGATTAAGATTGATTAGCCCTATAAAAGCGTATGGTTGAAATATTCTAAAAGTGATTACTGTCAAAATTCCATAAATAATCGTCTTTGGTTTAAAAAATATAAAAATAAATATAATCGGAACAAAATATATAGCAGAAACTTTACAGGCCAGAGCTAAGCCAAACGTAATAGCTGCCAAGGGGAATAAGTTATAGACTAATAAAGTAAAGGTGGCTAATAATAAAGTCGAAAGAAAAGTATCGACGGTAAAAAAGTGAGACAGCTGAAGTGGTAAAACACACAAAGCGTAAAGTAAGCTGGCAATATAGATTTGTTTTTTGTTTTTAAATATATTAATTGACAATAAATACAAAAGAATTATATTGAATGAGTCAACAACAGCCGACAAGACTCTACCGACAAAAACAATATTTTCGTAATTATCTAAATGCAACCAGACGGAACTGACCTTAACTAAAAATATAGGTAAGGTGCCATAAACAAAAAATTTATAACTTGGATAGTTGTATGGATTTAGAGGAGAGAGCGAAGTGTTAAAATAGTCAAAAATAGTCGAGGGGAGTTTGATATCTGCCGTCACCATCGTCAAAAACCTTTCATCCGGGTGAAGATGCTGGCCCTGGTCCCAATTTAATCCGAAGATTCTTAAAGACAGTGCCAAAATAAATATAATTATTAATTTATAATAATTTTTCATAATCCTCTTTGCTTAATTTAAATATTTTTTGATAAATACGGATGGTGGGGCGATCGAATACCGACCATGTTTCTTCAGCGTTTTCAAAGGCGCCATCAAATTTTTTGATTTCTTTAAAACCTAGAGATCCGTTGAACAGGTGTAAATAATATGGATAAGAATAGTTTTTAAATACCCGCCGAGAAGGCACAATAATATAATCAGAATTAAATATGACGTTGGATAATGTTTGTTTATCGTAATCGTAGAAATCGTAATTGATGGTGGAATATTGTTTTGTGGTAAGGGGAAGATTGACAACATTGCCACTCTCAGAAAGGATTGTCGTGTTTGCCGGCAAATTACTTTCAATCCATTTTGAGGTGCTAACTCTAATGTCTGGTTGAAAATATATACTCAAAAAATATATTCCGGGCAGACAGGCAATAATTATTAGTATTATTTTAAGAGTTTTGATTTTTATCTTTGAGATAGCTAAGGCAGTCAGTAAAATAAATACAAAAAATAACGGCGACATAAAACGAGTCCATTTGACATACAGCTGACCAAAATAAATAAAATACGTTAATGTAGAAAGTAAAACGATAACCCAGTCTCTGGAAATTTTTTTGTTTAAAATAAAATATAATCCGAATATTGACAAGACGAAAACCGGCAACCCAAGTGCATAAGGAAATATATGTCTAAATTGGAAGATGTATGGAAGGGTTGACTTAAATTGGGTAGTGTAAAACACCGGAATCGAACCATTAGCAACACCGGTTTCGTAGGACATAGATGCCAAAAAATTTTTGAAATCAATAATATTATAAGGAGAAAAAATTAGTCCAAAAATCAAGAATATTAAAATAAAAGTAAAAAAACTTGCAAAAGTGATTAGACGTTTCTTGGAACTTATTAGGTAAATAAATAGAGCGACAAATATTGGAAACGTAAAAGCTAAAGCGGATATTTTGGTAGCAACACCAATACCGTTTATTAATCCCGATAAAAATAGCGTATTGAAGTCTATTTTGTCTTTTAATTTAAAACTAAAATAGATATTTAATAAAAATATTAATACGAGTAAACTTTCAGTAGTTCCAAAATGAGCTAACTGAATTAATCCAGGGCAAAAAATATAAAACAAAATAGAATAATCGGCTAATGACAACTTATTGGCGATTAAGTAAAAAACAAATACCGATAAGACCGAAAACAAAGCTGAATATAGCCTCAAAATGTAGATAGAATTGGCAAAAGTATTGGGAATGTTTAATGTTCTTATGGTAAAGTACCCTAAATAAAGTGGAAATTGACCATAGGCAAAAAAATTGGGATTTAAATTTGTCGATGATAATTGAGAGATGGCAATAGCCATATTGTTTTCATCGGGATGAAAAAAATTACCGTTTCCCCAATCTATTTTGATAAAACGAGTAAATATACCTAATATAATTATTAGGTAAAATAACTTTCTAGAGAACATAGATGATGATAATTATCATCAGTCCCCATGACATAACGGCTAACAATAATGGAATATCTGTGGCTATGGTTTTTTCTGGTCGTTCGCCTTCTTGCATTTCGAAGATTATTTGACCATAACGCATAATGCCATAAATTACCGGAACAATTGATAGCATGTACCATTTTCTGTCAATGGCAGCCGGAAAATTCTCTAACAAAAATTCGTGAATTATACCTTGAAATTTTATTTTCTCTTCGAAGAAGGTAAACATCGAGTAGGTAATAAGGGTGCAAACCGCAAACATGGTGGTGTAAAAGTTAAGCAAACTTCGACTATACCGCTGTAAAGCTGTTCGTGTAGCCGATCCGGTATTAACCAATTCGCTTCGACGTTTACCGCTAGCTATAAAAAGCGATAAAAAGATAACTGTTAATAATATCCAAATTGGCAAGTGATAACCTGATGAAATCTCTCCAGCAAAAGCCCTAAGAATAAAAAATAGGGAAATACCGATAATATCCAATACTGCCTTTTTCTTAAAAAAGAAAGAATAAGAATATTGTAAAAATATAAAAATAATAGAAACTAGAAAAAAACTAAAATTTACAAATAATGAAATTCCGATACCAGTAAATAATAATATAAAAACTAAAAAAACGGCTTGACTGATGGATATGTCTCCCCGAGCAATGACTCGATATTTTTTAAAAGGATGTTGCTTGTCCTTATCAATATCCAAAATATCATTGACCAAATATGAGGATGAGGAAAGTAAACAAAAAGTGATAAATGCCAATAAGTTTGGAATCAATATTGATAAATTGAATAATTGCCCATTTAAAATTATGGCCGCAAAAAGACTTAAATTTTTTATCCATTGAGCCGGACGAAGTGATTCAAAAATAGAAAGTGGATTGGTCATGTTTGCCATTTAGACTACAAAAGTATCAAAAAACCAAATAATGTGATTATAACCCCAACCACACTTAACATTTGAGCAGGAAACTCAACTCCGGATTGAGGCAATACAATTCGAGTTGGACTAGGCCCTTCTGCAATTGGTTTTGGTGTGGAGGTGGGGATAATTTTGGGAGTTTCAGTAGGGGTGGAGGTGGGAGCTGGAGTGCCAGTGGGGGTGGAGGTGGGGGAAGAGGTGGGAGCTGGAGTGCCAGTGGGGGTGGAGGTGGGCTTAACAGTAGGTGTCGTTGTAGGAGTCCTGGTTGGGGTTGGAGTATTTGTTGGCTTTAAGGTTGAAGTTGGTTTTGGGGTTAGTGTAGCTTTTGGGGGAATGGTTTTACAGCCAGTTTTGTCGGCGACGCTAATAAAACAGCTACCGGCATTTTGTAAATCTATTTGTTGTGTGCCACAAAAGTTATCGTCGAAGCATACAGAAGAAGTATTTCTGACAACAGTCTCGTTTTGCTGACAACCTCCGGCCATGTCAGTAAATTGGTCTTTGCATTTGTATTTGTAGGCCACACTAATTTTTGAGCCGGCATCAGCTTTTAAACAACGACCAACTATTTTTACTTTATTTATCGGATCACAATAACCTGCATTTGGATCGACACCACCTTCAGTGGGACATGTTTTTAGATCTTGAGTGGTACACTGCCAATCGTTTGGATCGAGTGTGGTGACGCAAGTACAATTGTAACCAGTATTTTTACCGCTGCTGTTTTGCTGACAGGAAGTTTGACCTGCCTGACATTTATCACCAGGCATGGGAACATCACCGCCGCCGCCACCTAAACTACATTTGTTTGAACCTTCATTAGTACCGTTTGGACAATTACAACTGCCGTTCGCGTTGCAAGAACCTGCTGAAATTTTGCCTGTTTTATTATCTTTACAAGCACACTCACCTTTGCCAACCGCTTTGTCACGAATATCCTGATTTAACATCGATAAATAAGTCGTACCTATCAAAGAAAAGAACAAAAACACGATAGTAAATATTTTGTATTTCGTGGCGGTACTTAATTGATATCTCACTTAATAAATTTAACCGATATTAAGAAAAAAATCAATGCTGACACCATGATAATGATAGTCGGAGCGGTATCACCAGTAACGGGAGGCTTAACGGCGACGCTTGGCTTGGCGGCTCTGGCAGTAGGTAAAGGAGTTTCTGTTGGAATTGGCGAAGGCACTAAAGTCGGAGTAGTGGCTGATGCTGAGGCCTCAAACTTGGGGGAATTACCATCAGATGCTAAAACAATAAAATTACGGGTAACTGATTCCCAGATGCCGGTAACCGGATTTTGGACCTTAACAGTAATGGTATGATTGCCCGGCGTTAAACCAGTCGGCGGTGACCAATGCCAACTACCAGAATTATCAGCGGATACTTGACCATTGACAATTACATCTGAGTGAACTTCAATGACAACCGTTGAATTATTGGGAGCACTACCAAAAAAGTCGGGCTGATCGGCAGTCAAAGATTCGCCATCTTTGGGGTTAAAAATATCAACTTTTATATCAGCGGCTACTTGTGTTGGCTCGATAATTTGACCAGACGCTGGTGGAGAAGGCAAAGTAGTTTTATCTAATGAGTTTTTGCCGATAATTATGTCAGGAACTGGATTATTTAAAGCGGTGCTATTAACGACTTGAGTTCGACTACCATCGGTAGCAACAACAATAATATCTTCGTCAAGAGGACTTGTCGGCGTTAAAAACCAGTCGGATTTTGATTCATTAAAACTATTGGCAAGAGATACTGACCAATTACCGTCAGTAGTGACAAAAGAAGAGAGTGGAGAAGCACCCGGAATATTTAAATAAACAATAGCATCAGCGACTGTTTTGCCGTCGGGATTATAAACTTTACCCCAAGCTAAATTTGAGGTGGGAATGACGGAATTTGGTGACGAGGCGGTTTTAAATTTATATTCATTTTTGGAAATTGTCTGACCTGAAACAACAACTGAAAAAACATAATCAGTGGTGGCTGATAAGTTTTTGATTTCAAAGTAATGAATTAGATCGTTGTTTTTTACTTCTGTGACAAGTTTGTTGTTGATAGATATTGACGGGCTGCAAGCACTAGCGGTAATAAATGAAATACTGGCAGAATTATTGGTGATATTGGTAATTTGTAAACTATCAGGATTGCAGGTGCCAGAAGCCTTTGAACCCAAAATGACGGGAGAACGAGTAAGATACATTCCGATGATAATTGAGATAATCAGTACGATTAAGCCGATAATAGTGGGAAACTTAAACTCTTTTCTCATTGAGTAGGATTGTCATAATAATTTCTTTTTTCAATTTCTGATAAAGTCTCGAGATCGAGCGATGGATCTATTGGTCTAATGATGACACTTTGTTTGACATCGGTAATTGGCTTCATTAACTTAATGTAGCTACTTTGAATAATAATGAAAAAAACAGTGATACAGGTAAAAATACTAATTATTAAAAGATAGTTTGAATATTTATTTTTTTTCATTTTGACTTGGCCAAAAATAAAATAATGAGCTAAAGTTTACAACCACGTTACCGGAAGCACTGGGTGTAGCAATCTGGTTTTTGGTATTTTCAACAGCAAAAGTAATTCCATTAATATTAATAATCCGTCGATTATTTAACAAATCAGAAACTATTTTTAATCCGTTATTGAACGAACTTTTAAACATGGTGTTAACAGAAAAACTTTTGGTATCGACAAGAGCCTTTTTTTGAGCATTAGGATCCAAATTAAAAGTTAAATCATCAGTAACAACTCCTAATTTTTGAGACGTTTCTACAAGCTGAAGAGAAGCGTCATAATACTTTGGCATGTCGGGTAAGCTTGAGTTTACGACATAGTATTTTTCTTGGACTTGTGAATACAAGTCTTGAGCCTCAATGACTTTATTAATTTTTTCTTTCAATTCATTTTTGAGTATTTTTTTGGACTCTATGTCGCCATTTAGTGCGGAGATGGTAATCACGGTTGGTCGAATTGCAAAATAGGAAAAGAAGGCGATTAGTAAGAAAGTGCCACTAATTTCGATGGTTTTCAAAAACTTTTTATTCTCTTGTTGTTTGCGTAGATAGTCAAAAAGTGGTCGCAGTTTTGATGTTTGGCTAGAGGGGGGGGTCATTATTTTTTGACTGAATTAAATAGTAACGAAAGATCGACATTATATTTGGAATCTTTAGGTTTTTTTTCGATAACTTTGATATCCACAGTAGAAATATTGGGATTAACAAACAAGTTAGTTATAAAATCAACTATTGAGGATTCGTTGTAGGCAGATAAATTAATGTTGGCGACAATTTGATTGGAACTATTGCGATTAATCTCTAAACTGGAATATGAAATTTCGGCCGGAGTACTTTCGACTAATGTAGTTAAACAGCTTTGATAATCGGGTTGGTTTTGATAATAATTCTTGATTAACTTCAGTCTTTTTTGTAGCTGATTATAGTCATTTTCAAAATCGACTGTACTCTCCAATATAGCTTTCTGTTGACGAACGACCTCAGACAAATCGGAATTTGTACGATCGAGCCAAAATCGAGACAAAAAAGCACAAATGACAATTAATTCAGTAAAGACAATCACAAATCTGCCCACGGTGGTAATCCACCGAACAAATCTAGCGGTAATAGAATTGACATTTTCCTCTTCCGGCAAAAAGGACATCTCTTTTTTGGCGAGCATATAAACAGTATATATACTTTTCCAACGAAATAAAATACAAACGAACTATCTCAAGCTGATATACCTTTTGAACTTCAAAAAATAATGCTCGTAATCTTGGTATTCGTCAACAGATATCAGCTTGGAAAATAACCCATAAGCAAATACTCCAACTAGAGAAGAAATGGCCGTCAAAGTAATTAAATATATAGTTTTAGAAGTATCCAAAATAAACATATCAAGAACCTTTAAACTTAGCCAAGAAATTACTCCCATGCCGATAGAAGCGATAATTATTTTTGAATAATGCCAATAGGTAGTCGACCAACCACTACCGTCGACAATTTTTATAAACATGTAAAATAAGCCGATAGCTTGGATAATATTACCAAGTGAGGCACTAATAGCCAATCCGACAATCCCTAAGTTGGTGAAATTGATCAGCAGAAAGCTGGACAAAATGTTGAAAAACAACGACACCATTGAAATATGAAGAGGAGTTTTGGTGTTGTGAAGCGCATAAAAAGCCCGAATCAATATCTGAATAACGGCTTGAGCAGCAATGGCCGGAGTTAAATAAGCTAGAGTTTTGGCAGTCAATAAAGTCGCCTCCCAAGGAAATTGTTTGGCGCCGAACGCAATCCGAATTATGGCGACACGATGGATCAAAACCAAAGTAGTAATTGGAATCGCTATAAACAAGCTCTGGGCTAAAGTTTTTCGAACTGTATTGCGAAATATATCTAATTCATTTCGGGCGATACTCTTGGACAACATTGGCAAAGAGGCCTGACCGACAGTAGTACCAAAAATTCGGCTGGGAAGATACATTAATTGTAGTGCCAAATTTAACAAAGAAATCGAACCGGCAGCTAAAGAGCTGGCAAAGAACAATGTGACTGTATTTTCTATTTCACCTAAGCCAAGAGATAAACTGCGAGGAATCATCAGATGAATTATTTCTCTAACTCCAGCCAACTTCGTATTGATGGAAAATGAATATTTGACACCCATGTGTCTCGCTACCGGAATTTGAATAAGTAAATGAAAAAAAGCACCAATAACAGCACCATAAACTACTCCGTAAATCCCCATAGTCGGTGCCAAAATAAAAATCGAAATAATTATGAAAAGATTGTAGACAATAGGGGAAAGCGAAGGGACGATAAATGCTTGATGAACTTGAAGCATGCCCGTCAAAAAATTACTGATCAAAAAAAAGATCTGAGCAATTAGAAGTATCTTGGTCAATGAGGTCATCAATTCCAATTGATATGGATTAAATCCGTGAGCAATAACACCTGACAAAGGTTTAGCAAATATGAGAATCAAGATAGACGCACCAATAAAAACCAGCAATAATAAGTTAATAACAGTCGAAGCGATTTGATAAGCTTTGGCCTCATCTTTATGAAGATAGCTACTAAACACTGGAATAAATGAAGCTGATAAAGCGCCGGTAACTAACAATTTAAAAACCAAATCGGGTAGTCTGAAGGCGGCGTTATAAGCATCAAGATCTAAAACACAACAGTTATAAAACTGGGCGTAAAGAAAACGACTACGCAGGAAACCCAATATAGCGGATAACCCAAAAGTCACCGCCAAAACTAAGCTGGCAGAAAAAATACTATTTTGTTTACGTGAGCTAAAAATAAATAATTTTTCACGAAAGGTCATTAGTCCATTATAACTTGTATTTAAAAAGATAATAGGTTAGAATACTGACTATGCCAATCAGCGCCTCATCTAAAAAATCATTGCGAAAATCGATTAAAAATCGCAAAGCGAATTCGTTTTTGAAGAACAAGTTTCGCGATTTAGTTAAGAAATTTTTATCGAAACCGAATTTGGAAAACATGAAGGAAGCTCAATCGTTACTCGATAAAGCTCAAAAAAATGGTATTTTGCACAAAAACAAAGTATCGAGACTCAAGTCTCAATTGAGTAAAAAAATTGGTGGCGAAGAGGGTAAAAAAATTGCCAACAAAATTGCTAAGAAAACTGTCAAAAAAGTCAACAAAAAAACTGTCAAAAAAGCAGTAAAATAAGGGATGACTAAGTTTTTTGTAACTACCCCGATATATTATATAAATGATATTCCCCATATTGGACACACCTGCACTACAGTTGCGGCAGATATCCTAGCCAGAACTCATCATCAATTGGGAGATGAAGTTTTTTTTCTGACTGGAACTGACGAACATGGACAAAAAGTAGCTGAGTGTGCAGAAAAAATGGGACTACCGGTCCTAGAATACTGCGATAAAATTGCCCCGACTTTTATAGACGCCTGGAAAAGTTTAAACATTAATTATGATTTTTTTATACGGACAACCAATCCTTTGCACGAAGCAATAGTGATAGAACTATTTAACAAATTTAAAGAGGCAGGGGACACTTATAAAGCTAAATACGAAGGTCTTTATTGTATCGGCTGCGAGAAGTTCTTGACGGAAACTGACCTCGTTGACGGCCACTGCCCCCTTCACCCTCCCGAAAAAACAGTTCAAAGATCTGAAAACAACTGGTTTTTTCGACTGTCAAAATATGCTCCAAAATTAATTGAATTGATTGAAAACGATAATACAAATTATATTTTCCCTGAAGGTAAGAGAAGAGAAGTTTTGGCTAAATTAAAGGCAGGAGTTAACGATATTTCGTTATCAAGAGAAAATGTAGAATGGGGAATACCGGTACCTTGGGATAAAACACAAACAATCTATGTCTGGTTCGATGCTTTAATCAACTATTATAGTGCAACTCGATTTTTAGAAGGCAAAGCTGATTTTTGGCCAGCCAATATACATCTACTAGGTAAAGAAATTCTCTGGTTTCATACCGTGATTTGGCAAGCCATGTTGATGTCGGCCAAAATCGACTTGCCATTAAAAACATATACGCATAGTTTTTATATGATAGACGGTCAGAAAATGAGCAAAAGCCTGGGGAATGTCATTAGCCCACAACAATTAATTGATCTTTTTGGTGTTGACGGAGCCAGATATTTGGTGGCAAGATCGTTTCCATCCGAAAATGATTCGGATGTAGGAATTGCCAGATTTAAGGAAAAATATAATGCAGATTTGGCTAATAATTTAGGCAACTTAGTCTCGAGAGTCGCCAACCTTGCAAAAGATTTACAACTTTCAAAACCGAATCTTCAATTCGATAACAAATATATTAATTTAGTTGATAATTTGAAATTAGATGAGGCGATTGGCTGGGTGTTTGAAAAATATGTTGATAAATCAAATAATCGACTTAACGAGGTGACACCTTGGAAATTGGAATCAGATGACCCAAAAAGGATTGAGGTGTTAACTGAATGTGTCAATAATTTGCGAGCAGCTGCATATTATCTGGCGCCAATTATGCCAAATACATGTGAAAAAATTATAGCTGCGTTTGAGGGAATAATTAAACCGCTTGAGTTAGGATTGTTTGGTAGAATCGTCTGAACGAGCGTCTTTGTTTTGACCCATTAAAAGATCTAAATCCATGTGTGGTTTTGCAGGTGGTGTCTTCTGCTTAGCCTCGGATTTGGCTCTGGATAAAGTTTCTGGCAAAGTACTTTGAGAAGCGTTTTTTCTTTCTTCCCATTCTTTTCTGGCTAAATTTAAAATGTCTTGTAGTTTCATATTGAAGATTATATAAGTATTATAAGATATAGTCAAGACAACATCGAATTTTGGCTGGTGACACCAGAATAAACGCGGGGACGGTATAATAGACGAATATGATTGATACTCATAGTCACATAGCAACACAAATTGAAGAAGTTGAATTTGTTGTTTTATCGGGGAGTAATATTGAGGATTCGATAAACAACATTAAAGTTTCCAATGAAAAATTATTACCGGCGGTAGGAATACATCCACAGGAATTAATTAAAAATTACGAATTAATAATTACGAATTTAGATGAATTATTAAAAGAAAATAATAATATTGTGGCAGTGGGAGAATGTGGTCTGGAATTTACAGATGGGGTAAACAAAAAAGGTCAAAACGAGTTATTTGAAGCACAAATAAAGTTGGCGATTAAATATAATAAACCATTGATTGTTCATAGCCGCAAGGCGATGGACGAAACGATTGAAATATTGAAAAAATATGATTGTAGGGGAGTTGTTCACTGTTATACTGGCGGCATTAAAAGAATAAATAAAATTCCGGAAAATTTTTATTTTGGAATTGATGGTAATTTGACTTATGAACTTGGCCTTGTCGAGGTAGTAAAAAATATACCCAAAGACAGGCTAGTATTGGAGACTGATTCACCATATTTGGCGCCAGTTCCTTTAAGAGGAGAAATTAATTGTCCTAATAATGTCAAATACGTCTATCAAAAAGTTGCTGAAATCTGGGGAATGAGTTTTGAAGAAACAGAAAAAATAATTGATGAAAACGCGAGAAAATTATTTAATAAAATCTGAAATAATACTTTCTAATTCTTTGATGTTGGGATACTTGTCGATGAAGGCTACTTCGTTGTCGACTAATAGAATTGTATTGCCTTGATAGCCGTGAGAGTAAATTTTGTTCATGTCTTTACTGTATTCCGGATCGTAATCTATCTGCAAACGTTCGCAAACGGATTTGAGGTCTTCATATAATTTTTTGCCTTGGGGGAGTCCCCGATCGAAAAGTTGAATTCTCATGTAGTTATTATATTACTTTCGCCGAGTAGTTGAATTGAGAAGCTGCTCGGTGGCAAAGAGACGAACTTGTGATACAAAACGACCTTCAAGCCTAGTATGAAATGATGATTGAAAAGTGTTAATAAGTTTAACGATTTCTCGAGTCTTTTCATCAGGTGGTAATTTTGAATCGCTTGCAATATTGGCAATTTGTTTCTCAATTTTGTCTAGTTTTATCATTGTCTATTAAATTTTCCAATAAACAGGCGATGGTCATAGGACCAACACCACCAATGCGGGGCGTAATATATGATGTTTTGTCGGCAACACTGGCGAAATCAATATCTCCACCGCCAACATCTATCACAGTAGCGCCTGGTTTGATATAGTCACCAGTAATCAATCCTTTCTGGCCGGTAGCCGAAATTAATAGGTCGGCTCCCCTGCTAATTTCAGCAACATTTTGGGTGAATTCATTACAGAGAATAACATTAACATTTCTTTTTATTAAAATTTTTTGGAGTGGAATTCCGATTAAATTCGAGTCATTAATAATTACCGCGTTTTTACCGTTAAAGTTTAATTTGTACTTATCAAGTAGTTGGATGACTCCCCTAACAACAGCGGGGGTAAATGGTGAATTGGGAAGCAAGCCATCGACATCTTTTTGACGGTTGATAACTGAAATAATTTTGTTTTTATTATAGTTGTTGGGAAGTGGCAATTGGATAAAGAAACCGGTAACCGCCGGATCATCGTTTAGTTTTGTAATTAAATTTGTTAGCTCGGGCGTCGGGGTAGATGAGGGCAAATGGTGCAAGACACAATTGAGACCAATTTCACCACAACATTTTTGTTTTAAAGAAACATACTTTAAACTATTAGGATCATCCCCAACTAGAATTATATGCAACGATAATTTGGATAAGTCGTGCTGACTTAAACCGTCGATAATTTTGTTAGATAAAGATTTACCGTCAAGTAGGGTCATAATTTTGATAAAATTTCGGATCCGGTACTGGTAATTAGAACAGTGTGTTCGAATTGAGCGGACAAAGAGCCGTCCCGAGTACGAACAGTCCAGCCATCTTTGGAATCAAGATTGACATGCCAATCCATACTAGCGTTAATCATTGGCTCGACAGTAAAGATCATCCCCTCTTTTAGAACAATATCTCCACGCGAAGTTTTAAAATGAAAAACAAAAGGATCTTCGTGAAACTTAAGACCCACCCCGTGGCCGCCTAGGTCTCTAATCGGAGCAAACCCGAACTTGTGGACATAATCTTCGATGACTTTACCAACGCATTGATTGAGCGATTTGCCGGGAGCAAGCGAGTTTATCGCCATGTCCAGGGCAGTTTTGGTGACTTTTATGAGTTTAGCGGCCAAAGAATTGATATTGCCGACTGGATAAGTAATCGAGGTATCACCAAAATAACCGTCTAGAATAGTGGTAACATCGAGATTGATAATATCTCCATCTTTTAATATTTGAGTAGATGAAGGGATACCGTGGCAGACGACATCGTTAACTGAAGTGCAGATACTTTTGGAAAAACCATTGTAATTTAAAGGGGCGGGAATGGCATGATGGTCAATAATAAATTTGTGGCCTAAAACGTTCAACTCTTCAGTTGAAATACCGGGGACAACAAACTTCGATAAGTATTCTAAGGTTTTGGCGGCCAAAACAGATGATTTTCTAATTCCTTCGATCTGCTTTTGTGTCTTAATTGCTATCACGCCTGATTATATCGCGAATAAAGCACGTATGAATAGACAAATACAAAAACTACGGTAAACAGGAGTGGAATTAAAAGTAAATAAAAGGCAAAATCGGGCAAAAGTACCCCGATAAGTGAAATTAGGCCTACTAGCTTAAACAACTTACCGCCAATGGCATGCGTTTTTTGCCAAACTTTGGGATTATTCATCGTCCAAGGAGTACGAATGCCGACAAACCAGTTCATTTTGGTATTAGCTATAAGGTGGCCGGTAAAAAAGAACAATGTGGATAAAGCCGGTACTAAAAACTGAATCATGTTGAATCTATAACCTAAATTCCAGACTAAAGTCAGACCATAAATATACAACATAAAACAAAACAAAACGATCATAAAATTGTCATAATGTTTTTCAAACTGAGAAAAATTGTGGCGATAGGGATCGAAAGTAGGCAAAAATCGCAATAAGACATACATTAACAACATCAACACTGGCAGAAAATATAAACCAGAAACTTTTGACATATAACCATCTACTTGTCCTGAGATTCCCCAATGTGAGGCCATCATATACGGCATATGAGGTGAAATAATAAAAGCAACGATAAATGAAATGATGACTAATAAGAATGGAATAATTTTGGTTATTTTCATTGCTGGACTGAATATTCCTTTTGGGGATAAATGGCGTCAAGATTGACCTTACTACCATCTAAATTAAGAGATTTGATTTTTAGATTTGGAATTGAATTAAGTCTGTCATTTACAAACTTTTCAACTATCCCAATATTTTCAGCAACTATATTTTGAGGAATCGTGATACGACCAACTTCGATAACTTGGGGTCTGAGTGAGACTTTATTATCGGCTACGGCGACTCCACCTTTAAGATAAAACGAGGGAGAAAAACCGATTTTGTATTCACTGACTTTGGCTTCAACTTCTTTTACAGAATGAGTAAATGAAATCCACGATAATATCTTGCGAACATCAAGAACCCCCGACGCTTCTCCGGTACCATCAGGATTGATTTTAATCTGGACTTTTGACACAGGATAGTTGACCCATTTGACACTATTGTTTAGGGCAGTAATTTCAGCTGAAGTAAAGGATGTTTTGACCTCTTTTTGACCTTCATATTTGATGCCTTTGGTGTTGTCTGCAGACGGTGTGATCGCCACTGACTCAACTCCGTTATTGGTATAAGCAAGCTGTCGGTCCGAATCGGTAAAGGTGACTCCCAAATCACGCGGACCACTACTCAAAAAATATTTATAGGCAATAAAAGGAATTGATACCAATAATATAATTAAAACTACGATTATTTTTAACAATGTTTTCATAATGTAGATTTTATCACTATTGACAAAGAATCGTACTACTACTATAGTAGTAGTAGATATGAATAAATTAACCCTAAACCCCCTACCCTACGCTTACGATGCAATCGAACCAGTTATCTCAAAAAAAATAATGGAACTGCATCATGACAAGCATTATGCTAGTTATATAAACAATTTTAATAATGCCTTGGATATGGGTAAAGTTAGTAGTTTTAATTATAACGGCGCCATAATGCACGAGATTTTTTGGGAGAATATGAGGCCTTTTGTGGAAAACAATCTGCCTCCTTCTGGCATGTTTGAAAACTGGGAGAAGTTTAAAGAAGAATTTACAAACGCTGCCGTAACGGTAGAAGGTTCTGGTTGGGCGGTATTATGGAAAACAGACAATGGATTGGCCGTCGGCCAATTGGAAAAACATAATTTGTTGGGACTAAACGGGGCAAAACCAGTTCTGGTATTGGATGTTTGGGAACACGCTTACTACCTTGATTATTTAAATGACCGAAAAAGTTATATTGAAAAATGGTGGGGAGTCGTCAATTGGGAAAATGTCGAAAAAAGACTAGGATAATCAACTACGGTAATTGTGCAAATGTTCGCCTGTTCAAAAAGTTAGATTTTTTCTTTGACAATTGAATCAAATATTTGATCTATTTCTTGAGTTTGGTCACCGGCGAAAGATGAAGTCAGGACAAATACTTTTTCGCCTTTGATTATGACTCTTTGCAACAATGATATTTTTTGATTTTTGTTGTAATAATAGCCTGAAATTCGTGCAGTATAACCAGTATCATCAGTATTTCTTTTGTCATTTAAGACTTTGTATGAAGGGATAGCTGAGCGGGCACCAGCAATTAAATTGTTAACATATTTGGAAGGATTGGAAGTGTCTTTACTAGTAGAAGTGGTCAGGGTGATTTGCGGCTTTAGTCCGGCATCAACCTTTTTTTCTAATTTTAAATCCGTCACAGTATCATCTATTTTTGTCCAACTATCAGGTAAATTTAGTTGTTTCTCGATAGTCGGAGTAATGGTGGTAATTGACTGAGAATTAAATTTGTTTTTGGATAAAAAGTAGCCGATGACAATACCAATTATGATAAGAAATGCAATATATTTTTTCATTATTTGATAAGTGAAGCTTTAACTAATATGCGATAATCCGGCTTGGTAACACTACAAGTTACCAAGACAATATCGGTTTGATTTTGAGTAATGACTGACTCAACATCGTATTTTGAAACAAACTCTTTGGCTGAAACTTGATAATTAAGATTTTGCCCATTTTTGCTGACAATAATATTGTTACCGATATTTATCTTATATAATGATCCGAAAACATCAGCCGCGTTGTGACCATAATATATCCGAGTGTCAGCTACCTTGGTTTCCAGAACTTCACGATTGCCGACGGTCAACATATCGCCGATTGTTTGAGGTACGTAAATTGTTTCATCCAGACCGAGAGAAGGGATAAGAATTTTGTCAGTTGTAGGTAAATTGCCAGAAGGTAATTTGTCGGTGGAATTAACTACCTCGGCAGTAGCCATTAACTCTGTAGTGGCGCCGAGAATCATACCGCCATAACTATTTTTGATGCCATCAACCAAGGGATTGTCGTTGTCGGTAGCACCTAAGACTCTAATTGAGCCGGGGGTGGTTTGATTAGTGCAAACAACATTGGAGGGACTGCCACCGCGACAACCGTTTTGGGCTTGGACATAAAAACAGTAGTTTCCGCCAGGATTAAGAGCAAGAACGGTATAAGTGGTGACATTGCCAACATTGGGATCACCATATATATAATTGCCAACAGATGGGCCATAAGCGACAGCGTAAGAACTATGAGGACCGGGAGAATTGTCCCAATTTAGCCTAACTTTGCCGCCACCTAAGGCAGTAAGTCGTAAATTAGTAGGGACTCCCGGATCGGCATCATTGCAGACTGGAGCACCAGGATTGTTGGGCGAAGAGCCAGAGTCGCCGCCAACATTGGGGGCAGAGGTGGGGGTTGGAGTAGGAATCGGGGTTTGGGTTGGAGTCAAAGTAGGAGTAGGACTTGGGGTTTGGGTTGGATAGGCGCAATAACGATCAATCATTTTGCCTGATTCCCAAGGTTTTCCTGTCTCCGGATTGTCATTTATTGAAATAGCCCGGGCAATATAACCGGTCGAACTTTCTTCATCAGGAAAACACCATCTTTTGGTGGAACAGGCAGAAGTGTTACAGGTACGCTCACTTAAGCCTTCACAGCTACTACCACCAAATTGAGGGGAAGGATTGGTACAGGTTCGAGTTTGGGTGCCGCCGCCGCAAGTTACGGAACAATCCCCCCAATCGGACCAGCCACCATTAATGGGACAAGATTGAGTGTTGCATAATTCAGAATCAGTTGGACAAGCTTTGCCGCCGTTTTGGGCAGGTGTGTCGACAACTACGTTTTTGGTGCCGCCGCCGCAAGTTACGGAGCAGTCAGACCAATGCCATTTGCAATCAACCTTGGGAAGAACACAATTGTTCGATAAAATTGTTTGATCTCCTTGAGCTGAAAAATTACAGTCATCGTAACTAAATCCGGGAATAATATCGCTTGAATCTTTTCCGTGACCATCAATCTTACATCGACCTTCTTTCTTCTCAATAATACTATCTTTTTTGACACAGTTTTTGGTGTAATCGCCGCTACTGTTGTGATGACATATTCTCACCTTATCGCCGTCACAATCACTATCCGCGCGAACGATGGAAACTGACTTAGAACCGGCTAAAAATGCTAACGTGAAGAGGGATAAACAAAACAGAAAATACAGTTTTAGTGTTTTTGTCATAAGTAGTTCATTATAAACACGTATTATTTTGTTTGCAAGTATCTTATAAAAACTGTTAAAAGACATAGGCTATAATTACCTTATGCAAAAGAATACGTCTTGGGATAATGTCAGTCAGTGGTACAACGGCATAGTGGGAGAGAAAGGACATTACTATCACGAGAATGTAATCTTGCCTAATGTACTAAGATTATTAAAATTAAATCCCAGCGCTAAACTGCTGGATTTGGGTTGCGGCCAGGGAATATTGGCACGAGCAATAGATCAAAATGTAAATTATTTAGGAATTGATTTGGCAGTAAACTTAATCGAAGAAGCTAGACGGCTTGATACAAATAAAAATCATAGTTACGCAGTGGCCGATGTTAGTGGAAATTTACCAATAAAATTTTCCGGATTTTCGCACGCAACGATAGTGTTGGCGTTACAAAACATAAAACACCCGTTTAAAGTAATAAAAAATTGCGCCATGCATTTAAATAAAGGCGGAAAATTAGTGATAGTGTTGAACCATCCGGCTTTTAGAATTCCCAAACATGCTGATTGGAAAGTAATTGATAATGTACAATTTAGAATTGAGGATAATTATATGAGTCATTTGGAAATCCCAATCGATAGCAGCCCATTTGATAATAAAAATAATATGAAGACGTGGTCATATCATTACCCTTTATCTGCTTATAGCGAAATGTTGCTTGACAATGGATTTGTTATCGAAAAAATTGAAGAGTGGATTAGCCCAAAAAAATCTGAAGGGAGTATGGCAAAAATTGAAGATAAAGCCCGAATGGAGTTCCCGTTATTTTTGACAATTGTGGCGTATAAAAAATGAGGAAAATATTGGATTATTCTGGAACAAATGAGTTAAAGCAAAATAACTTTAAGCAGTGGTGTGATAAGCGAGGAATTTCGTTTTTTGGTTTTGATGCTGACGATACATTGTGGGAAACGATTCCAATTTTTGTGAAACAAATGGATAAATGCTTCGATTATTTATCTACCGAACTTCCGGTATTATCCAAACAAAAGTGGAAGGAAAGAATTGAATTGATCAACAACCGATTGTTTGAAACTATTTCGGTCAATCCAAATAGATGGAAATATGTGTTAGATGAAGCGCTGGCAAATATTCCATTACCAGAAAAAACCCAAATAAAAGCTTTAGAAATTTTGATGAAAATCTATAAAACGAAACCAAAAATATTTAAAAACACAATTAAGACAATTAGATTTATAAAAGAATGCGGAATTGGAGTGGGAGTGATAACTCATGCAAATGAAAAATGGCATTTAAATAAGATGAAATGGACAGGTTTGGATAAAGTCATTGACAAAAGTAACGCATATGTAGTTGATGAAAATGGGCATAAAACGGCAGAATCGTGGGAAAGCGCATTAAGCAGTTTTGGGGTATCGCCAATAAATTGTGTAGTAGTTGGCGATAGCCCTAGATCTGACATTATTCCAGCCAGAGAAATTGGAGCAAAAGAAACTATTTTGGTAAGAAAGCCTGATGCACATAGATGGTCGGTGCAAAATGCTGAGTTGAATGACAATTGCTATGTTGTAAAACACATCGGCGAAATAATGAATTTGAGAGATTAAGAATTTAGTTGTTTACCAAATGTCATACAAATTTGGCGGACGTCGACGACGGAAAGTGAAGGAGTGGTCAGGGCTTTTTTAAAGGCGGCAATAACTTCGGGAGGATTGTGACCATCAACAGTAACAGCATCAATGTCGGGGTTAGCTGATTTGAGTAAACTAATTGGTTCAATTGGCAGATTTTGGGTTCCAAGGGGGGTCGATTTGGTCTTCGAACCTTTGGGAGTAGTCGGGCTGGCCTGGCCGGTGGTTAAACTGTAAAGTAAATTATTGGCTACAAGTACGGTAATATCGACTTCAGAACGGGCATATGAAAGGAGATGATTCATCCCCTCGCCATAGATACCACCATCACCACCAACTGCGATGACAGTTAAATCAGGATTGGCTAATTTGATACCAACTGCGGTAGGGACACAGCGACCATGAAGTCCATGTAGGGCATAGGTTTTGAAAAAATCAGCCATATTGCCCATACAACCGATATCATAGACTATGACTATTTTTTCTTTGGGAATATCAAGACTCTTAATTGCTTGCTCGAGACCGACGAACATTATAAAGTCGTAACAACCGGGACACCAGGTGGGAGTTATGTTTGACTTTAAATTATCAATCATATTTAAGATTGCTTCGTCACATTTGTAACTGTTCCTCGCAATGACGAAATTAGTTCTTCGGGAAAGAATGGTCGACCATCATATTTTAAAATAGTCCGTCCAGGATTGAAATCAAAATGTGATTTTAATAAAGTAGTTAACTGGCTAGTCGCATTATTTTCGATAACAGTAATATTTTTAAATTTGTTTATTATATTTTTTAGTTCTGGATTAAGCGGGCAAACAGTTCTAATTTGCAAAACAGCATAATCGAGAGTGGTATCAAGACGCAATGCTTCGAGAATGATTGAAGTGGGTGACCCCCAAGTGACGATTAGATTAGCGGAGGAAGAATTGCCAAATAATTTTGCTTCAGGGGCTACTTTGACAATTTCTACTGCTTTGGCGAGTCTAGCTTCGACTTTTTGCCTGATAATCGCGGCATCTTCAGTCGCAAAACCTTCGTCATCGTGCTCATAGCTGTTGGCCATGTATTCGCCACCCGGTGTGCCGGGGACAGCTTTAGTGGACTTTATGATTTCAACCTGTTTTTGAGATAAATCTTCAAGGGATGATCCCGACTCAGCAATAAACTTGTCGGACAATAATATAGTCGGCACATTAAATTTGGCGGCTAAATTTAAGGCAGTCGCAGCAAACTCAAAAGATTCCGCTTGACTACCCGGAGCCAAAACTATTTTGGTAAATTCGCCATGGCCTGAATATATAGCAAAAAGTAAGTCTCCTTGTCCGGTCCAAGTGGGAAGTCCAGTGGCCGGTCCTGGTCGAGACACTAAATAAAATAGAGTACCTAATTCGGCAGCACCGCAAAGACTAACGTTTTCAGTCATTAGGGCAAAACCACCACCTGAGGTGCCGGTAGCAGCCCGAGCGCCGGCATAAGTGGCACCGACAGCCAAAGAAGCGCAAGCAATTTCATCTTCGGGATGAATAACTTTAATATTATATTTTTCCTGTTTACTAGCCAAAAAGTGAAGTGCGCCAGAACTGGGAGTCATGGGATAGGCGGCATAAAAGTTGCCACCACCTTGGATAAATCCCCAGCCAAAAGCATCGTTGCCTTCGTAAAGAAGATTGCCACGCGCCTTTGGCGCTCGCAATGACAATGGAGCTGAATAATTATTCTTGGCATAGTCGTAGCCAACTAAAAATGCGGGATTGTTTGGAGACTCGGCACCAAATTGATCAGAAACGATTTTTTGACAAACATCTTTGTCTAAACCTAGAATAAAGACAGCCACGCCAAGACAGATAGTGTTGCTATAAATCGAACTACCAAATTGTTTTGATAATTCGGCAAGAGGCAATAAATTTTTGCCGTCTTCGGCAAAGACTAAAGAGTCAGCCGTAAGTTCGGATTCATGTGTTTGCCAATGTTTGGGCATTAACGAAAATAGGATGTCAACGTTATAATGAGGAGCCAACAATTCATCCTCTGAAAAACTGACTTGATAAGTATTGTGGCCACCACGAACAAGTGAGGGATATTCGGAATAATCACGCAGATTAAGCCCATGAGCTAAGAGGAAATTGGAAAATAATACACCTGAACTTTTAATACCCGCGCCAGCCGGACCGGTAATCTTAACAGTGATGACACTCCTTGACATTAAAGATTTTAGCACAAAAGCTAATTTAACTTGCTAAATATAGTATTTATGGTATGATTCCATCTGATTTAATTAAGGCGAGAATCAGATAACTGCCCCTTGGTACAGACTCTCTGTACATAATAGTAATTTGTGGGCAATATTTATTCCTCCTAGGGGGGAAGCCACAATTTATATAGTATTATGTATAGTAATAATAAACCGTCCTCTGGTGGATTTAGTAGAAGATTTGGTGGTGGATTTCAAAAACCACGAAGTTACTCCCGTTTTAAACGTCCGGCAAAAAACAGTTTTTCTTCACATATCGATCAGTCGATGTTTATCCGCAAGGCAACTCCGATTGTCAAAATCGAAGAAGCGATAACTGTAAATAGTTTTGCTGATTTTGGATTTGATCAAACTTTGCAGGCCAATATCGTCGCCAAGGGTTATGTCAAACCAACTCCAATTCAAGACAAGGTTATCACCGAAGTAATGGCCGGAAAAGATGTTTTAGGTATCGCCAACACCGGTACCGGCAAGACTGCGGCTTTTGCACTGCCACTAATTAACGAAATATTAAAAAATCCCGGAAAAAGAGTCATAATTTTGGCCCCAACACGGGAGTTGGCCATGCAAATCAAACAGGAATTCCGCACTTTTACACCCGGGCTTCGGGTCTATATGGCTTTGGCTATCGGCGGTGCTTATATTCGAGAACAAATAATTGATATTCGACGTGATCCACACGTCATCATCGGAACTCCGGGAAGAATTAAAGATTTGGGTGAGAGAAGAGTTCTAAACTTTGGCAGATTAAATACAGTTGTTTTGGATGAAGTTGACCGAATGCTTGATATGGGATTTATCGATGATATCCGTCACATTATGAACCAAATTCCAAAAGAAAGACAAACACTGTTTTTCTCGGCAACTACCAATCGAAAAGTTGAAACTCTAATCGATACTCTGTTGCATGATCCAGTCAAAATATCGGTCAAAACACAGGATAGTTCGTCTCATGTCGAACAAAATATCGTCCAAGTAGCCCGACATGAAAAAGAAAACAAATTGATGGAACTGCTCGGACAAGAAGAATTTAAAAAAGTGTTGGTATTTGGGGCAACTCAAATGATTGTAGAAAAATTGTCAATTTCGCTATCGGCCAAGGGAATAAAAGCTGCCTCATTGCATGGCGGTAAACCACAAAATAAAAGACAGGCAGTGGTACGTTTATTTAAAGATAATTTAATTAATGTTTTGGTGGCAACAGATGTAGCTGCCCGAGGACTAGATATTAAAGATATTACACATGTAATTAACTTTGATAAACCAAACAATTATGATGATTATTGCCATCGTATCGGCCGTACCGGCCGAGGTGATGCAATGGGCTATGCCCTGACTTTTGTTGACGGAAGATATTAATGTGTGATAAAACAAACCTATGACAGAAAAAAGAAATCAAACCCCAATTGAAAAACAGAATAATCATCGAAAACCATCACAGAATTGTGGAGTCAAAATTGCCTCTATTACAGCAGGTGAGAACGGGTCGCTACCAGAAATTATTGTGGGAGAAATAAATGAAGACTTAGATAGATATCGAAGAATTATTCAAAATGGATCTTGTCTAAAAGCGACAATTCCTCGTTAATTTTTTTTACCTGTAACTGGTTTTTTCATCGCCTCGCGATAAGCAATCTTGGGAAGTGAGCCTTTATTTTTTGCTAAATAGTCAGCAAGTTTGGCACTATGGTATTTTACTTGCTGTCGCAACACCCAAGAAATTGCTTTGGTGATTAGAACTTCTTTTTCGTGCTTGAGTTTATCGACCGTTTTAAAGGCAAAATCAGACACTTCAATATTGTCACTTTGACCAAGCGTTTTACACATTAAAACTAGAGAGGCGCGACGTTTGTTGATATTTTCGTCAGTTGACAATCTTGTCAGAAATTTTTTCCACTGTGACCAAATGGGAACAACTTTGTCGGCAGTAAAATTTGATTGACACAGGCTATCAACTTCGGCCCAGCCAACACAAAAATTTAACCATTTATCAATATCGCTAATGTTTACTTTGACAGACTTCACCATTGAAGCGGCCACAGCTAATTCGTCGAAGGTAGATCCGTGTCGATATAGTGAATCTATTAAATCAACATCTTGAGCATATTTTCTGGCAAGTTTTTTGATCTCGGAAATTTTGATGCATCGAGTGGGCTTATTGGTACCAAGATAATGAGCGACCCAGAGGCGAGTTTTGAGGTCGGTATTTGCCTGCAATTTGTCGAGTTCGAAAACAATCGCTTGATGATTATTTTTTTGGTGCATTGATAGGGGTGACTACTTGAGGTTTTGGTATTGGTTCTTCTCGAACTACTATAATTGGCTGTTGGCCACCTTGATGCTCGATATGAACCACCATCTCTTTTTTGACTGGCTATCAGAGAATATCACTTAGTAAAAATAAATACCAATTTTTCAAAATTGATAATGCGATAGTTTTTGTCGAGTTTAATCCCCTCTTTTTTATATAAGGCTAGACGTTCTTTTTGATATTTTGGATCCAACCAGACTTTACCACTGGCGTAAACTATCCGATGAAAAGGCATTTTATCGACATCAGGTGATTTACTTAAGATACTAGTAATCATCTGAGCAAGCATTGGATGGCCACCGGCGGCAACAGCCAGATAACCATAAGTAGTTACTCGACCGGGAGGAATTTGCAGAGCTA
>Ga0172375_10000371_pt1 | contig 72353 bp, 64 predicted proteins | sample LakKiv1m_FD_114537 | JGI IMG/M metagenome (GOLD analysis project Ga0172375, IMG submission 114537) | Freshwater microbial communities from Kabuno Bay, South-Kivu, Congo - kab_092012_11.1m | ecosystem: Environmental > Aquatic > Freshwater > Lake | place: Democratic Republic of the Congo... | reverse complement strand
CGCATCCTCCGGATCTCCTGTAGCAATCCTGTCCGTCCCATCGGTCACCTCCAACGGTGACCTTATAAAAACCGGACAGATGATGTGCTACTAAACCGGACATATCATGTGTCACTGACACAAATAAAATTGATCCTTGACATTCCATTCCCGGAAGCGTAGAATTTTTTCAACAATAAGTTTGGATGAAGACATTCTGATGGAGAACGGTTGGCCGCCAAGCTTTTTGCGAATGTTGGCGGCCTTTTTACCTTCTGTCATGATGCGAATCCGACTTAGGGATTTTTTAGAAAGGAGGACGCAAGCGATGCCAGAAGGTAAGGTAAAGTGGTTCAATGAGCAAAAAGGTTTTGGGTTCATCGAAAAGGACGAAGGCGGCGATGTCTTCGTTCATCACAGCGCCATTCAAGCAGTCGGCTTCAAAACGTTGACCGAGGGTCAGCGGGTCAGTTTCGAGATCAAGCAGGGTCCCAAGGGACCGGCGGCGGAAAACGTAAAGCCCCTGTAACCGTATTTGTTAAACTCTCAAAAAGGCATCCTCATCGGTGGCACTTCGGGGATGCCTTTTTCTTTTCTGAATAGTTCCTGCCGTCAGGTTTCAACCCAGTTTCGGGTGCGCTCCAGCGCCCGCTTCCATCCCCGCGTCAGCCGCTCGACATGGTCCCGGCTCATGGTCGGCAAAAATCTCCTCTCCGCGGGTATCCCGTCTCCGATCTCCTCGATTTTTTTCCATACGCCTACGGCAAGACCGGCCAGATAAGCGGCGCCCAGGGCCGTCGTCTCCCGGACAAACGGCCGTACTACCGGCAGCCCCAGGATGTCCGCCTGGAACTGCATCAGTGTGTTATTCACGGTGGCGCCCCCGTCGACGCGCAGTTCCCCGATGCCGATCCCGGAATCGGCCTGCATGCACTCCAGCAGATCGGCCGACTGATAGGCAATGCTCTCCAGGGCCGCGCGGGCAATATGGGCGGCCTTTGTCCCCCGGGTGATGCCCACGATGGTTCCCCGGGCGTAAGGATCCCAGTGGGGCGCCCCCAGGCCGGAAAAGGCGGGGACCAGATAGACGCCATCGGTATCCTTCACCTGACAGGCCAGCGCTTCGGCGTCAGCCGAAGAGCTGATGATCCCCAGCCCGTCCCGGAGCCACTGCACCACCGCGCCCCCGATAAAGACGCTTCCCTCGAGGGCGTAGTCCGTCTTCCTGCCGATCTTCCAGGCCACGGTGGTGATCAGGTGGTTGGCCGATGCCACGGGGGTCTCCCCGGTATTCATCAGCATGAAACACCCCGTGCCGTAGGTGTTCTTGACCATGCCCGGCGCGGTGCACCGCTGGCCGAAAAGGGCCGCCTGCTGGTCGCCGGCGGCGCCGCCGATGGGAATTCCCGAGGGAAAGGACCGGGCATGCGTTTCTCCGTAGACCTCGCTGGAGGCGCGGATCTCCGGCAGCATCGCCCGGGGAACATTCAGGATCTGCAGAAGTTCATCGTCCCAGTCGCCCGTATGGATGTTGCAGAGCATCGTCCGGGAGGCATTGGAACAATCGGTCACATGCCTCGCTCCGCTGGTGAGATTCCAGATCAGCCATGTGTCGATCGTCCCGAAGGCCAGCCGTCCCGCTTCCGCCAGCCGGCGGGCGCCGGGGCAATGATCGAGGATCCAGGCGACCTTGGTCCCGGAAAAATAGGCGTCCGGGACAAGGCCCGTCTTCTCGCGGATCAGCGGCTCCAGACCTTCCGCCCTGAGCCGGTCACAGACGTCCGCCGTCCGCCGGTCCTGCCAGACGATGGCATTATGGATCGGCCGGCCCGTATCGCGCTCCCAGACCACTGCCGTTTCCCGCTGATTGGTGATCCCGAGCGCCGCGACATCCCCGCCGCCCAGGCCCGCATTCTTCAGGGCCAGCAGGGCCACGTCGGCCTGGGATTCCCAAATTTCGCGGGGGTCGTGCTCCACCCAGCCCGGCTGGGGGAAAATCTGGCTGAACTCCTTCTGGGCCGAGGCGACGGGCTTGCCGGCAGCATCGAAAAGGATCGCCCGGGAACTGGTCGTCCCCTGATCGAGGGCCAAGACAAAGGCCATGGGAACCTCCTGAGAAATCTCTCCCGATCAGGGCAAACGGCAATCCCGCAGCGATGATCGGGACGGGTGTACCCGGAGTCATCTCGTACCACAGATGGTCGGTCTTGTCTAAAAGATTTATTCGCAACGCTTTTTCCGGGAAATGGTTGCCGAATAGGGAAATAACAGGTATGTATGGCTCAGTTCACCAATACTCAAGGAGGTATCAGATGACCGCGAAACAATGGGACAGGCCGCCTAAGATGCAGATCGATCCGGAAAAGCTCTATCTGGTCACCATGGAAACCACAAGGGGGACCATCGAGCTCGAGCTCGACCCGAGACATGCGCCCAAGACCGTCAACAATTTCGTATTTCTTGCCGGCGAGGGTTTTTATGACGGCGTTGCGTTCCACCGGGTGATCGACGATTTTATGATCCAGGGAGGCGACCCGACCGGTACGGGGAGGGGCGGACCCGGATACCGGTTTGCCGACGAACTCAAGGGAAATCCGCTGACCCACGACGCCAAGGTGATCTCCATGGCGAATGCCGGGCCGGACACGAACGGAAGCCAGTTTTTCATTACCCACTCGCCGCAGCCCCACCTCAATGGAAAGCACACGGTCTTCGGAAAGGTGGTCAAAGGGCAGGAGGTGGTGGATGAAATCCGACAGGGCGACCGGATCGTGCGGGCAGAGGCATGTGAAAGGTAGGAGACGACGGCAGGAGTGCCGCAGTAAAAAGCGCTCCCTGCATGCCGATCCCGACCATGGATTGACGGAGATCACAGGACCCGATGAAAGCGATGATCCTCCATAGCGTTTCCTGTTTTAAGGAAAATCCCGAACCGCTCATTCCGGCGGAAGTGCAGGAACCGACACCGGGAAAGGGGGAGATCCTGATCGCCGTCTCCGCCTGCGGCGTCTGCCATACGGAACTGGATGAGATCGAGGGAAGGACGCCGCCGCCGGCATTTCCAGTCATTTTAGGCCATCAAGTCGTGGGAAGGGTCGCGGCTCTGGGATCCGGTGCCGGCCGGTTCAGGATCGGGGATCGTGTCGGAGTAAGCTGGATCCATTGGGCATGCGGGACCTGCGGGGCCTGCCGCAGCGGAAACGAGAATCTCTGTCCGCGGTTCCGGGCGACAGGCCGGGATGTCGACGGCGGCTACGCCCAGTTCATGACGGTGCCGGAGGCCTTCGCTTACGATATCCCGGCAATCTTCTCCGATGCGGAGGCGGCACCGCTCCTGTGCGCCGGGGCGATCGGCTACCGATCGCTCCGGCTGGCCGGGCTCAGGGAGGGACAATCCCTCGGCCTCACCGGCTTCGGCGCCTCGGCGCACCTCGTCCTCAAGATGGTCCGCCATCGGTTTCCCAAGGCAAAGGTCTTTGTCTTTGCCCGGAGCGAGCGGGAACGGACGTTCGCCCTCGAACTGGGTGCCGTCTGGGCCGGAGCGACGGAAGCGACGCCGCCGGAGAAGCTCCAGGCGGTCATCGATACGACACCAGCCTGGAAGCCGGTCGTGGAGGCCCTGAAACATCTCTCCCCGGGAGGGCGCCTTGTCATCAACGCGATCCGGAAAGAGGAGCGCGACAAGGCGGAACTCCTGCGATTGGACTATCCTACGCACCTCTGGCTGGAAAAGGAGATCAAGAGCGTGGCCAACGTCACGCGCCAGGACATCTCCGAATTCCTTGCCCTGGCGGCCCAGATCCCCCTCCGGCCGGAGATAGAGGAGTATCCCCTGACCGACGCCAACCAGGCTCTTGCCGAACTGAGGGAAGGAAAAATCCGCGGGGCAAAGGTCCTCCGTACAGCCTGACCGGAAAAGCCCCTTGACGCCATGCACCGTTTTCCGCTATGGACAGCGCGTAGGAAAGCCGAAGCGACCCTTCGCTTCCCTGCGGAATCATAAAAATGAGGTACTCCAGCCATTGAACCTGCGCGCCGTTTTCGGGGGGATGATCCCCCTGTTCATCGTGGGACACTTCAGCCACCATGTCCTCACCTCGATCACCGTACCGCTGATCCCCTTTATCCGCAGCGCCTTTGCGCTGGATTACACCCAGTCGGGCCTCGTGATCTCAGCCTTCACGCTCGCCTGCGGGTTCGGCCAGCTTCCGGCAGGCTGGCTCGCCGACCGGTTCGAACCCCGCAAGCTGCTGACCGTGGGCATCTCCGGCGTCGCACTGGCGGGAATTCTGGTCGGTCTGTCGCAAACCTACCTGCTAATGCTCGTCTTTCTCGTCCTGATGGGGATCCTCTCCGGCGGCTACCACCCGACGGCGCCGCCGCTCATCTCCGCATTGGCCAAACCGGAGCACCTGGGAAAGGCCCTGGGCTTGCACAACATCGGCGGCGGGGCCAGCCACTTTCTGACGCCTCTGATCGCCGTGGCCGTAGCCAATGCCTGGGGATGGAGGAGCGCGTACCTCGCGATGGCGATACCGACCGCGGCCTTCGGCCTCTTCTTTTACCTCCGTCTCGGCCAGCTCACCGCCCGGGAGAAGGCGGCCCGCGGCGGTAAGGAGAAGAAACAGGAACCTGCTGAATTCCGGAAGGGGAATATGGGGCGGATCGTGATCTTCCTCGTTTTTTCGACCTTCACGGCAGCGACCATCCTGTCGGTGGTCTCCTTCATCCCGCTGCTTCTGGTCGACCATTTCCACGTCAGAAAGGAAACCGCCTCCGCCTTGCTTTCCCTGATCTATGTCGCCGTCTTCTGGGCGAGCCCGCTGGGCGGCTATCTCTCCGACCGGGTGGGGAGCATCCGGGTCGCCTTTGCGGTCTGCTTCACGGCCGGTCCCCTCATCTTTCTGTTCACGATGGTCCCTTACGGGCTCGGGATCTTCGTACTGCTCATCCTCATCGGGACGGTCATCTTTGCCCGGATGTCCGCTTCGGAAACCTTTATCGTCAGCAAGACGCCTCCGCGTCTTCGTTCGACCGTGCTGGGCGTTTACTTTTTCACGGGCATGGAGGGGGGCGGCATCTTGACCCCGCTGCTGGGCTACGGGATCGACCGCTTGGGCTTCCCTACGGCCTTTACCATCGCCGGCGCAGCCGTTCTCACGGTCACGCTGATCTGCGCATTATTACTCTGGAAGAAAGGGGAAATGGGATGATCAAACATGTGGTTCTGGCAAAGTTCAAGCCGGAGGTGAAGGCGGAGGAGATCTCCAGGCTCAGGAAGTCGCTTGCCGCCCTGCCCGGGATGATCCCGGAGATCAAAGGGTACGATTTCGGCGAGGATCGGCGTGCGGAGAGGTCCTTCGATTTTGCCCTGGTGTCCACGTTCGAGGATAACGAGGCGCTCAAGCGCTACATCGTCCAGCCCGATCACGCCGTTGTGGGAAAGATGATCCGGGGTCTTTGCGCGAACCTCCAGATCGTGGATTTCGAATACTGAGGGTGAAGGCGCGATGCGACGCCGGGCAGGTCATTCCACGCGAATGATCCCCTTGGGCTCCGAGAGGACTTCGCCGACGATCGCCGCTTCATCGATCCCCGCGGCGTGCATCCGGGGCAGGAGCGCTTTTGCCGCTTCGGGCGGCAGGGCGATGAGAAGCCCGCCGGCGGTTTGAGGATCGAAGAGGATATCGATAAGCCAATCGGGACAGTCCGAACCGATCACGAGCTGCTTCTGCCGGAACTCGCGGTTGCGGATCAGCCCTCCGGGGACAACCCCTTCCTCGACAAAGGGACGGATCTGCGGGAAACAGGGAACCTCCGCGGCGCGGATCCGCATCCCGACCCGGCTTCCCTCCGCCATTTCCAGAGCATGACCGAGGAAGCCGAAGCCGGTGACATCGGTGCAGGCGTGGATCTCCGTCTGCGTCATCAATTCCGCGGCCTTTTTATTGAGGGTCGTCATGCAGGCGATGGAGCGGTCCACCAGCGCCGCATCGGCGATCCCCCCCTTGAGGGCCGTGCTGACGATCCCGGTGCCCAGCGGTTTGGTCAGAATCAGGAAGTCCCCGGGCCTGGCCCCGTTGTTGAACAGTATCCTGTCGGGATGGATCACGCCGGTGACCGAAAGGCCGTACTTCGGCTCGGCGTCCTCCACGCTGTGCCCCCCGATCAAAAGGACACCCGCCTCCCGCATCTGGTCCAGACCGCCGCGAAGGATCTCCCTGAGGATCTTTACATCCATCGTCCGGATCGGAAAACAGACGATGTTCATCGCGGTCACCGGCCTGCCCCCCATCGCATAGATATCGCTGAGCGCATTGGTCACGGCGATCCTGCCGAAGGTGTAAGGATCGTCGACAATGGGGGTAAAGAAATCGACGGTCTGGATGATGGCCAAATCGTCACGGAGACGATAGACCCCTGCGTCTTCCGCGTGCTCCATCCCGACGATAAGATTCGGATCGGTGATGAGCGGCAGATCCTTCAGCGCTTCCTGCAGGTCGCCCGGACCTATCTTACAGGCTCACCCCGCCCCATGGACCGTTTCCGTCAAACGCACTTTTTTCTCTTCATCCATGCCCGATCTCCCAAAGCTCCTCTTCACGGAGGAGAGACTTGCACAACGCGTCTTTTCATATCAAAGATCGCCGCGGATTGCGAGGCCAAAATGGCGAATCACCGGGAGTCATGAACGGATCTCGGGAGCCGGGATGACCCCTCCCGTTTGCTTATCCGCGCCGATTGTGGTATGCATTTTCGCAAGGAGATATCTATGTCGAAAAGAGTGAAATATTACAGCACCAACCGCCGCCTGGAGCGGGTCCCCGGCATCACCCCGTTCAAGGAGACGGTTTCTTTTAAAGAGGCCCTCATGATGGGCCAGGCCCCGGACGAGGGGCTGTTCATGCCCGAACGGATCCCGGTACTGCCTGTGGAGAGATTCAAAGCCCTCAAGGGATTGCCTTATACCGAAGCGGCGCTGCTCGTGGCCGAGGCCTTTCTCGCGGGCGAGCTCCCCGCCGAGTCGCTGCGGAAGATCATCGCCGATGCCTATGACTTCCCCGTGCCTCTGGAGAATGTCATTGCCCGTAAATACATCCTGCGCCTCGATCAGGGACCAACCGCCTCCTTCAAGGATTTCGCAGCCCGGATGATGGCCCGCCTCATGAGCGTCCTCCGCGATCCGGGAAAGCGCCTGAATGTCCTGGTGGCCACCTCGGGGGACACGGGGAGCGCCGTGGGAGATGCCTTCCGGGGGGTGGAGGGGATCGACGTGACGATCCTCTATCCGCGGGAGGAGGTCAGCGGCCGGCAGAAGAAGCAGCTCGATACGATCGGCATGAACGTGCAGGCCGTCTCCGTGGACGGAAAATTCGACGACTGCCAGAACCTTGTCAAACAGGCCTTCTCCGATCCGGCCCTTGCCGACTTTCGCCTGACTTCGGCAAACTCCATCAATTTCGGACGCATCCTCCCGCAGATCGTTTACTATGTCTACGCATGGGCGCAGCTCGCGCGGGAGACGGAGCCGGTGGTCTTTTCCGTCCCCTCGGGCAACTTCGGCGACGCCCTCGGCTGCGAGTACGCCCGGCGGATGGGCCTCCCTGTTGAAAAACTCGTCATGCCGACCAACGAAAACGACGAATTCCCCCGCTTTATGGAGACCGGCGTCTATGAAAAGGTTTCGCCGTCGCGCGCCTGCCTTTCCAACGCAATGAACGTCGGGCATCCCAGCAATCTCGCCCGTTTCTTTGATCTTTACGGCGGCACCGTGGACCGGACCGGCCGCGTCCACCGCGCCCCGGACATCGAGCAGATGAGGAAGCGCATCTATTCCGTGAGCGTCTCCGACCGGGAGACGAAAAAGACGATCAAAAAGGTTTATGAAAAATACAAGGTGCTCCTGGAACCGCACGGCGCGGTGGGTTGGCGGGGGCTTGAATTCTACCTTGAACAATTCGGAGATTTCCCTCTTTGCCTCTCCCTGGAGACGGCCCACCCGGCCAAATTTCCTGCTGAAATAAAGGAGCTCCTGGGAATCAACCCGGAACTCCCCAGGGGCATGAAGGACATCGACGAGCGGTCGGGACAGCCCGTGCTGATAAAAGCCGACTACGGTGAATTGAGGTCCTATCTGAAGAGACATTTAAAGATAACCGACTGACCCCGGAGCCTTCAGTCAGACACTGGAAGGCGAACCCGACCCGGCAGCCCCCTTGACCGGTGGAGACGTCAGCGGGTCATGACGAGCTTCTGCTCTTCCTTTGGGACATACCACTTGATGAAGTTCCAGCCGATCCCGAGGGGCGCCGTCTCTACCCCCCGAATGCGGGCGTGGATAATGGGCAGCGCATCCGGGACATAGAGGAAGAGGTAAGGCTGCTCCTCGGCCAGGATCTCCTGAATCCGGTCGTAACAGCGCTTGCGTAAGGCCTGGTCGAACGTCTCCCGCGCCTTCACGATCAGGCCGTCGACCTCCTCGTTCTTGTAGGAGATGAAGTTCAGCTCCTGAGGCCCCGTCTTGCTGGAATGCCAGACGTCATAAAGGTCAGGCTCCATCGGGATCGTCCAGCCGAGGATCGTCGCGTCGAATTTCCTCTTGTTGATGAAATCGTTGACAAAGGCCGCCCACTCCACCACCCGGATCTTCGCTTGGATGCCCACCTCGGCCAAGCGGCGCTGGATGATCTCGGCGCATTTCGCCCGGATCTCGTTCCCCTGGTTGGTGAGGATTTCGAATTCAAAGGGACGCCCCTCCTTTTCGATGACCCCGTCTGCGTCGGCGTCTCTCCAGCCAGCCTCCGCCAGAAGCGCTTTGGCCTTCTCCTTATCGTAGGGATACTGGTGGACGTTCGGATTGTAGGCCCAGGTCCCCGGCTTGTACGGGCCGGTGGCGGGCTTGCCTAGGCCGAGGAGCACCCCTTCGATGATCTCCTGACGGTTCACCGCATGGGCGATCGCCTGACGAACCCTTTTGTCGGCAAAGAGGGGGTTTTTCAAGTTGTAACCCAGATAGGTGTAAGCGAAGGAAAGATACCGGAACTTGTTGTAGTTCTTCCTGAACAGGTTGTTTTCCGTCTGCCGGGTGTACTGCAGGGGGGTCAATCCCATCCGGTCGATCCCGTTGGCCCTGAGCTCCAGGAACATCGTCGCCGTATCGGGGATTATCCTCATGATATAACCGTCGATGTACGGCCGCCCCTCGAAATAGTCGGGATTGGAGACCAGGACGATCTTCTGGCCGGTCACCCACTCCTTGAATCGGTAAGGCCCTGTGCCGACGGGGCTGCGGCCAAAAGAAGAGGTTGTAATATCCTTTCCGGCAAGCAAGTGCCTGGGAAGGATGCCCACCGACCAGCTCATCAGGGCCGGAGCGAAAGGCTTGTCATAGGTCGCCCGAAACGTATGCGGGTCCAGGACCTCGGCCTTCTTCACCTTGAGGAAGTCGCCCGCATAGGCGGTGGGCGTTTTCGGGTCGACGGTGACCCGGTACGTGTAGAGGACGTCCTCTGCGGTGAAGGGCCGGCCGTCGTGCCAGCGGACGTCTTTACGCAGGCGGAAGGTGATGACGAGGCCGTCTTTGGAGATCTCCCAGGATTCGGCCAGATCGCCAACGATGTTCACATCCTTGTCGTACTTGATCAAGCCGTTGAAGATCATCCCCGCGATCCCGTGAGAGGTCGAATCCGAAGCGAGCAGCGGGATGAGGTTCGACGCATCGCCGATGGAGCCCTCGACCATGATATCCCCGTAGGCGGGAGCGGCGGCGGTCCTCCCCGCCGGGGCACGCCCCTGTTCTCCGGGGCTGCAGGCGGCGACCATCAGGACGATACCCGAGGCCGTGATCATCCGTAGGAGGGGGCCAAGACATTCCATGCGCGTCACGCTAACGTATGGACGCGACTTTTGCAATCCATTTTCCATGTTTTCCTTTTTTGTGTTTCCGTCAGGAGGAGAACCTTCCCGAAACACTTGACTAACGGCCGGGACTGTGGGAGTTTATCCGCGAGCGGGCGCACGCCCGCCTCTGCATCATGATGTTTTGACCACAGGAGGTTGACAATGACTCTCATCGATCTGCGCAGCGATACCGTAACCCTGCCTACCGAGGCCATGCGGGAGGCCATTCACCACGCTTCCCTTGGCGATGACGTCTTCGGCGAGGATGCGACGGTCAACCGTCTCGAGAAGATGGCGGCGGAAAGACTCGGAAAGGAGGCCGCGCTTCTGGTCGTGAGCGGCACCATGGGAAACATCACCTCGATTCTCACCCACTGCGCACGCGGGGAAGAGGTGATCCTCGGCAACAGCTCCCATATCTTTCTCAATGAGGCTGCAGGGATGGCGGCCCTGGGCGGGATCTCCCCCCGCACGATCCCGAACCAGCCCGATGGGACGCTGAGGCTGGAGGATATCGAGGCGGCCATCCGCGCCGAGAACATCCATTTCCCAAGGACCCGCCTGATCTGCCTGGAAAACAGCCATAACCGTTGCTACGGCGCCGCACTGACGCCCGAATATACGGCTGCCGTCGTCGCGCTCGCGAAACGTCATCATCTTCTGCTGCACCTGGACGGCGCCCGCATCTTCAACGCCGCCGTTGCCCTCGGTGTCGATGTCCGCGAGCTCACGCGTGGCTGCGACTCGGTCAATGTCTGCCTCTCCAAGGGATTGTCGGCACCCGTGGGCTCCATTATCTGCGGCAGCCGCGAGTTCATCGCCCGGGCGCGCCGGACCAGAAAGATGATCGGCGGCGGAATGCGTCAGGCGGGGATCATCGCCGCCGCGGGGATCGTCGCCTTCGAGCAGATGGTCGACCGGCTGGCCGAGGACCACGCCAATGCCCGTCGTCTGGCCGAGGGGATCAAGGATATCCCGGGAGTGGCGAGCGATCCCGACCGCGTCCGGACGAACATCCTCTATATCGACCTCATTGACAAACGATTTTCCGATGAGGAATTCCTGAAGCGTCTCGCCACGAAAGGCGTCCGCATCTCCCATACCGGGCCCTCCCGCTTCCGGCTCCTCACCCACCACGGGATCGGCACAGCGCAGATCGATACGGCGATCGAGGCGCTCCGCGACGTCATGCAGGGCTGTTACTGATCAGCGGATGATCCGGGCCGAGAAGACCATGACCACGGGAGGCAACCCACATCCATCCGAAGCGGTGTCGGGGAGACTACGACTGGACCTGACCTCTCTGCAGGACATCCTTGGGGATGCGATCCGCAACTATCGGATCAACGGCGACACGAATCAGGCCGCGGCCATCGCCCTGTATGGCATCCTTTCGATCATCCCTTTGTTCGTCCTGACCCTCCTGGTGGTCGGCAGTCTCTTCAGCACCAACCCGGAGGTAGAGCAGAAGCTCATCGAAGGGATCCGTCAGTTCATCCCATCGTTTTCGGGAGAACTCCTCTCCCAGTTCGCCCATATCGAAGGCAAAAGGGAGGTCCTGGGGAGCGTCGGGATCGTCACCCTCATCTGGTTTTCGTCCATGATCTTCGGCGCGATTGAAACGGCGCTGAACATCATTTTCCGGTCGAAGAACTACCGGAATTACTTTGTCTCCAAACTCTTAACCATTGCCATGATTCCCATGGGGTGGGCCGTGGGGGTCGCCAGCGTCGGGATCACATACATGGCCGCGATCCTGGCGGATCAGCCCCTCCTGGGGCAGATCGAATTCCTCCAGCTTCCCGCCGTTTACGGCGCCCTCTTCCGCTATTTCATCCCCTACCTGTTCACCGTCCTTTTTTTCACCATCGTCTACAAGGTGATCCCCACGACAAAGGTCGACTTGAGGAGCGCCCTGATCGGAAGCGCGGTCTTCTCGACCCTCATGGAGATCGCCAAGCAGTTCTTCACCTGGTATGTGGCGAATTACACACGCTACAATGTCATCTTCGGCTCTCTGGAAGCGGTCGTCATCCTCGTCATCTGGTTCTTTTACACCTCCATCATCCTGCTGTTCTGCGCCGAGCTGATCTCCGCATACCAGCGCAGGGACATGATCCTCATCGAGAAGGCTTTTTTGAAACCGGGAAAGGGCCGCACCCGGATCAACGAACGCCTCTTTAGAAAATTCGGCCGCCTCTATGGACCGGGGGAGTATATCTTTCACGAGGGGGATGTCGGCCGGAATATCTTCTACATCCTGAGCGGCCGGGTGCGGACGGAGAAGAAGGCCGGCCAGGTGACGAAGGTTCTTGCAGAGATGGGGCCGGGGGAGTATTTCGGCGAAATGGCGGCGCTGATCCAGGCCTCCCGGACCGCCTCGGCCAGGAGCCTCGAAGCCAGCCATATCGCCGTCATCAGCGCGGAGATGCTGGGCGGGATTTTGAGGGAGAGCGACGAGGTTTCCCTGTTCATGCTCAAGGCGTTCTCCAAAAGGATCGTGCGCACCAACAAGGCCCTTGAAGAGCTGACCCAGATCTGGATCAGACTGACGGCCGTCTTATATTTCCTTCGGATGTGGCCGCTGGCGGAAGACCGGAGCCCCACAGCGGATCTGATGAAGGCGACGGGCAAGGAGGCTGAGGAGATCGAGGAGGTGCTGGCGGAGCTGGACCGGCAGGGCATCATCACTTCCTTCAACGGCCGCGTGACCGCCTTCAACAAGGAGAAGGCCCTGCGGCTTGTGGATGAACAGATGACGGCCTAGTCAGACCGCGGACGCCATGACGAAAAAGGGGGCGTGATTCGATGTGAAGAAGGGCGGATCCCTCCGGAGGATTGCAGCAATGGCGGGCTCTTTCTTGAATTCCTTCTCCAGGAAGCGACGCACCTCTCTGCGGTTCCAGCCGAATGGATGGACGAAAGGCCTGTAAAGAGGAAGGTCACCGCTGTAAAACATCCCTGAGGCAAGGTCTTCCGCCTCCGGACCATAGGCGGGGAGGTTGAAGAGGGCCAGATTCAGGAAGTCGATCTCCTCGGCATGGGCGGCCGTGAAGCAGAGGGTTCGCCCGGCCGCCGCGGGCGTCTCCACCGGCGTTCCGAAAAGGAGATAGACGTAAGTCGCAATCCCCGCTGCCTTGAGGTTCTTCAACGCCGCGGCCGCGGTCTCCAGATCGATCCCCTTGTTCAGGGCATCGAGAACCGCCTGATCGCCCGACTCCAACCCCAGCTTCAGCATGACGCAGCCTGACGCCTTGAGCAGCATGCAGAATCGAGGATCCGCAAGATGGGGGGTCACCCGTGCAAAGCCGTACCAGGGGGCCCCCGGCGGATCCGCGGCCAATGCGCTGAGGGTGGCCGGGCTCAGGGCGTTGTCCAAAACATGGATCAATGCGGGTCTCACCTGCAGCGTCAGGGCGCGGAGGTCCGCCGTCACCCTCTCCGGCGGGAGCGGGCGATAGGGATTCTTCTCGGCCCGCTCCGGGCAGAAGGAGCAACGACCCCACCAGCAGCCCTCTGAGGTGCTGTAAGGCAGAACCGCACCCGGAGCGAGGTAGTCCGAAAGGGGAAAAGGGCGAAGAGAGGAACTTTCAGGACCGCCGTCGTATGCCTTCCCCTGAAGCGCCAAGAGCGGCGCTTCCCCCGGCCCGGCGATGACCTCATCCACAAGGCCCGTGAAGGGATTCCGCCAACCCGGTGCGCACCTCCAGGAGGTGATAAGCCCCCCGCCGAGAACGATCCGGAGCCGTGGATATTTCCGCCTGAGGAAGCCGATCATCGCAAAGGCGGTCAGCGCCTGGCTGAGATAGTTGACCGAAAAACCGACATGAGAGACGTCCGTTTCTGCAAGGACTTCCGGGATCCGTTCCTGAAACCAGGCATAGAAGGGATTCGCCTCCGGCTCCGCCGCGGACTGAAGCAGGTCGGCGCTCCGAAGGGGTGAAAGGGTCGCCTCATAGTCGGTCAGGCTCAAGCGGACCCCAAAAGGCCGTCCTGCGACCGCGAGCAGCCGGTTCAGATCCGCCACCGAACGCCGGTAGCGATCCGGACAGGCATAGAATCCCTGGGAACGCAGGGAGGCAAGATGGTCCGCCAGATGCGTGGCCGCCCGCCGCGTCCAGGTATCCGTCGACCCGGTACACTCCTTTGCCGAGCGGTTCAGAAGGGCAAGCTGCCCTTCTATATTGGCATCCCATATCCGGCAGACAACGCCGTAACGCAGGAGCGCGCCCGCAAGCCTGGCCGGCCCGCCCGGTGCTTCGCAGGCCTTTGCCACAGGCGGGTGGATGAGCAGGATTCCCGCCACGAAACGATCATTCCCCCCGTTTGTACACGATCTTCTTTGTCCCGCCGTCGCAGCTCCCGATCACTTTCCCCTCCTTCACTTTCTCGTTGGGAACGATCTCCAAGATATACCCTTTTACGCCCTTCCCCTGAAGCTTGGCATCGATCTCCGATTTGAGCTCCTCACAGGATTTCTTCGCCAGCGCGGGCGAGGCCATCAGCAACAACAACGCGACCGCAATCAGCTTCTTCATTTTGCACCTCCTTTGTAATACGGATCTCGACTGCAAGGATATCACAGACCGCGGGCAGGACAAAGGCATTCTTCCGGTATGGTCCTCCGCGCCGGCAGCTGCTTGACACGCCGGAAAGTTCCCTGCTAGGTTAAAGTATATACGTGATGGAGAAGCCCCGCGCCCGGACGGGTACCGAAACACCGATCCGGCCGTGCGGAGAAGGAAGGAGGGATTGTCTTCGGTCATGCGTCTGTGGAGTTTGCATCCGCGGTACCTGGATCGGGCAGGGCTTGTCGCCCTGTGGCGGGAGGCGCTGCTCGCCCAAGCGGTCCTGCGGGGAGAGACCCGGGGTTACCGGTTGCACCCGCAACTTGCCCGTTTCCGGAACCACCCGGATCCGGAAGCGGCGATCGCCGTTTATCTGGAGGAGGTCTGTAGGGAGGGATCAAGTCGCGGGTATCGGTTCAATCCGGCGAAGATCGGCTGCGGCCGCTCGGCACAGTCCCTCCCGGTGACAAGCGGGCAGGTCCATTATGAGCGGATTCACCTGCTCGGCAAACTTGCCGTCCGCGATCCCTCTTTCTATAAGGAACTGATCGCTGTCGGTCAATTACAGCCCCATCCCCTGTTCACGATCGTTGCAGGGGGGATCGAGCAATGGGAACGGATCAAAAAAATCCGCCGGAGAGGACCGGAAGCGGCTGAACAAAGGGTCGGGCCGCAGCTGGATTGGGGTGCGGCCCGACCCCGCAGAGGGCTAATAGTTTTCCGCCAGGACCTCGTAATAGGACTGGGGGTGCAAGCAGGCCGGGCAGAGCTTCGGAGGCTTGACGCCTTCAAAGATGTAGCCGCAATTGATGCAGTGCCACTTCACCGCCTTGTTCTTCTTGAAGACCTCTTTCTTCATCACGTTGTTGATCAGTTTCCGATACCGGGATTCATGAAATTTCTCCACCTTGGCAACCTGTTCGAAAGACCGCGCCACTTCGGGAAATCCCTCGCTCTTGGCTGTCTTGGCAAAGTTGGCATACAGGGTCGTCCACTCCATGTTCTCACCGGCCGCCGCGGCCTTCAGATTCTCCAATGTCTTTCCGATCACGCCCGCGGGATAGCCGGCGGTGATCACCACTTCCCCCCCCCGGAGATGCTTGAAGAACACCTTGGCGTGCTCCTTTTCGTTCTCCGCGGTCTCGATAAAGATCCGTGCGATCTGCTCGTACCCCTCCTTCCGGGCCGCGCTCGCGAAATAGGTGTATCGGTTTCGTGCCTGGGATTCACCGGCAAAGGCGGCCAGCAGATTCTTCTCCGTCATAGATCCCTTGAATGATTTTGCCATGTCCATCCACCTCCTTGTTCAATGATGCCCTTTCTTCCGAAAGACGTGCCGATCCCCCCTTTTTCATGCGGCGTCCACGTCACCCCACCGGATGGGAGTATTATACAGAAGACCGGGAATTGAATGCAAAGGAATCTTTGTCCGCTCCCCGTTGTTCCCTTGGATATTTCCGTCAAATCGTGTACTCTTCCGGCACAAGCGACCGCGGGAGGAGGGATCGACCGATGAAATTCGTGGGTGCCCATGTCAGCACGGCGGGCGGGATCGACAAAGCGCCCGTCAATGCCGAGAGGATCGGCGCGCGGGCATTTGCGCTCTTTACCCGCAACCAGCGGCAGTGGAACGCCAAATCCCTGTCGGAAAAAGAAATCGATGAGTTCCGTGGCCACTGCGGGGAAAAGGGATATGCCCCGGCGCAGGTCATCGCCCACGACAGCTACCTGATCAATCTTGGCCACCCGGAGAGGGATGGGCTCGCGAAGTCCCGGTCCGCCTTCATCGCGGAGATGCAGCGCTGTGAGGCGCTCGGAATCACCCTGCTCAACTTCCACCCCGGGAGTCACCTTCGGACCCTTCCGGAGAAAGAGTGCCTGGATCGGATCGCCGAGTCGATCAACATCGCCCTTGGTCAAACGAACCGGGTCACCGCCGTCATCGAGAACACGGCAGGTCAAGGGAGCAACCTCGGTTTCCGTTTCGAGCAGATCGCCCGGATCATGGAAAGGGTCCGCAGGAAAAAGCGGGTGGGCGTCTGCCTCGACACCGCCCATGCCTTTGCCGCCGGGTATGATCTCCGGACGCCGGAGGCCTTTGCGGAAACGTTGGAGGAATTTGACCGGATTGTGGGCTTCTCTTACCTCAGGGGGGTCCACCTGAACGACTCCAAGGCGGAACGCGGAAGCCGGGTGGACCGTCACGCACCCATCGGCAAGGGAAAGATCGGGCTGGAAGCCTTCCGGCTTATCATGAACGATCCCCGTTTCGACGGGATCCCCCTCATCCTGGAAACCCCGGAACACGAGCGGTGGGCCGAAGAGATCGCCCTTCTCTACGGGCTCATCGAAAAGAAGCGGTAACCGGAACCCGGATCAGCCCCTTGTCCTTTTCAGAAGCCAGGCCATGTTGTGACCGAGGGTCTTCATCGTCTTGATCCCCTCCTCGTCCTTCTCGACAGCCCCCGGCTCACGGCCGATCCCGATATTCCAGTAGCTCGATCCGACAACGATCATCTCCGCGATCAGGAAAAAGGCGTTCAGGGAACTGAAGGCGTGCATGGCGCCCGCCCTCCTGACGGCCACTACAGCCGCCCCCACCTTCCGCCTCAAGATGTCCGGATTCGCCCGGGTGGTCATCCCCGAACGCTCGATGAGCGCCTTCATCCCGGCGGTGACATCGGAGAAATAGGTCGGGGAGCCCAGGAGGATGCCGTCGGCTGCCTGCATCTTGTCTATGCATCGGTTGACGATATCTCCGGTCACCACACAGTGGCCGTCGGCCTTCTCGAAGCACTGATAACAGGCCCGGCAGCCCGGGATCGTCTCCCCTGCCAGACAGACAAGCTCCGTCTCGATACCAACGGCCCTAAGTTCCTCAAGGACGATATTCAACAAAAATGCGGTGTTGCCCTTTGCCCGGGCGCTGCCGTTGAATGCGACGACTTTCATCCTCTGCCTCCTTGAAAATAAGAAACCGGAATGGCCGGCAATTGCGGGAATCTAATCCACCGAAAATGACGTCCCTTGACTTTGCGAAGGTTTGCAAGGCTCAGGGAGCATCGCTTAACAAGGTATGCGAAAGGCAAAGGCGGTGAAGCGGCCGTCATGGCTGAGGCTGACCTCCGCAGCGAGCGGCCGGCCCTGCAGAAATACACCGGGGGCACCCGGACCCGACCGTTCCTTTCGGATCTCCAGATCATCGAGGGGGCACTCCAGGCGGCGGGCGATTTCGGAAAGGAGCTGCCGGCGGACAAAAGCGGATGCCCCTCCGGTGTCTTTTTCAGCATCCAGGAGATCGACACGATGGATCAATGCGGCGAAATCTTCCTCCCTTGACACCGTCAGGGCATGGACGTAATCGTCCGTCACGATCGTCCGAAGCGCCACCTCACCTCCGGGGGTCAAGACCCGTCCCGTCAGCTGGCCTTCCGATATCGCAGGGGCATCCGTCTTTTCGCCTTTTCCCCGACCGTCAGGTCCGCCCCTGCCTGCTGAATGCTCAGCATGATCGATTCCACGACAAGGATTCCACCCATCGAAGACGACGCTGTATCTTCGGGGCGTCGAGCGGATCGACGGGGCGTTTCGGCTTACCGCCTTGTACGCCGCTTCCTTCGCGGCCCACAAGGCCCAAAGAATCTTGTCGGGGCAAGACGCCCCGGCGATCCGGTCCCGTTCCTCAGTGGTGAAGACGCGGCCTACAAAACGGTCATCCCTGCTCTTTCCCTGATTATCGGTCTGCCTCAGATCGACGATGTCGTTACCGACGGGAGGCAAAGTATTCCTCCTCCATATCGGCCAGCCGCTCAATGATTCGCCGCGCGTATTCGCGCTGGACCCTGAGTCCGCCACCTTCCAGCTTGCCGGGATCAAAGACCTCTACGGTCATGGTGAAGTGTTCCCCGAAACGGGGAAGGTTCCCGAAGGCCTCCTGACCGTCTCCCCGCAGATAGACGAGCAGGACCTTGCAGCCCGGACATTCATCGAGGAAACGTCCCACGCCATAAGAAACGCCTTCCCTATCCACCTTCCCTGTCCGTGACCGCCCCCCCTCCGGAAAGATAAGCAGGCTTTGCCTCCACCCCAGAACGCGGCGGCACTTTTCAAAGAGGCGTTGGAGCTCTTCACGGCTCCCCCCCCGGTTCACGGGCAGACATTTGGCCAGATAGCACAGGACGGCAAGGAAGAGGTTCCGCTGGAAATTGTCCCGTTCCGGAAGATTCCAGGGGACCCGCCTGAACCGAAGGATGTGGCCCAAAAGCGAAGCGATCCCGACGCTGATCAGGACCGAATCGATCATGGTCAGATGGTTCGGGCAGATGATCCAGGGCCCTTCGTGCTCCTTCTGCAGACGGGCCACTTCGCGACGGATCCGCTCCAGATCCCTGATCCGGTAGCGCCTCAACCGGACGGCCAGGAAAACGAACGGAGCGGTCATCACCACAGCCAGCCGCCCCAGGAGATACTGAAGCGCGAGGAGAAAACGGTCCCGCCTTCCCATGATCCCCTGTTAGGCAGCCTTCTGCTGAATCAGCGCGACCGCGTCCCCAATCGTTGCGATCCGGTCGGCTTCCTCATCGTCGATCGAGGTCCCGAACACATCCTCGCACTTGATGATGATATCGACGAGCCTGGCCGAGTTGACCTTCAGGTCCTTGAGGATGTGGGTCTCCGCCGTCGCATTTTCCAGCAGCGAGGCATCTTTCACATATCCCCTTAAAATTTCAATGATCTTCTTGGTAATTTGTTCTTCACTCATGGCACTTCCTCCTTAAAATGACGTATGGTTTGATGACATCATGATTCCCATTTTTTGAAAATCAGACAACTGTTTACATCACCGAAGCCGAAGCCGGCCTTGGCGACGATCTTGAGATCGGGATGGGCAACGGCCGTGTGGGGGATGCTTTTCGCAAACGGGACGATCTCCGGGTGCAGGTCCTCGCAGTTGAGCGAAGGATGGATAAAGCCCTTGCAAAGCTGCAGGACAACGGCCACGCATTCGATCGCCCCCGCCGCACCCAGGCAGTGGCCGATCATCGATTTGGTCGAGTTGATGTAAGGGAACGACTCCGGTGGCCGCTCCAGGGCCGCCGACCAGTTCTTCACCTCCACGGGATCGGCGTAGGTCGCCGTCAGGTGGCCGTTGATCGCGTCGATCTGCCGGGGCTCGATCCCCGCATCGGCGATCGCGCCCAGGATGCACCGCCTCACCCCTTCCGGATTCGGCGCCGTGATGGAGCCACCCATCCGATGGCCGCCGCAGTTCACCATGCCGCCCAGGATCTCGGCATAGATGCGAACGCCGCGCGCCAGGGCCGATTCCAGCTCCTCGAGCATGAACATCGCACCGCCCGCCCCGGGAACGAAACCGCTCGCGCTGGCGCTCATCGGCCGGGAGGCCTGCTCCGGCCGGTCGTTGAACTTCCGGCAGATCACCCGCATCGCGTCGAAGCCGGACCAGATATAGGGCGACGCACCCTCCGACCCGCCGGCGAGCATCCGTGTCGCCTGTCCGTTACGGATGCGCTCCATGGCCTCGATGAGCGCTTCATTGCCTGTGCTGCAGGCGGAGGAATTCGAGGTCACCTGGTTTCCCAGGGCGAACAAACCGGCGATCCGCGCGCTGGTCCCGCTGTTCATCACCTGCTCGACGATCCGGCTTCCCATCCGCCGGACATTTCCCGCGTTTACCATCGGCACCACGGTCCGGGAGATCGTGTCCATACCGCCGATTCCCGAACCTGCGATAACACCCGTCTCCCAGTTCACATGATCGTCTTCAGGCTCGGGTACCGTAAAACCCGCGTCTTTCCAGGCATCCACGGACGCGACCGAGGCATAGCCGATATTGTCGTTGAGCGACTGGAGCTTTTCGTGATCGAAATAGCCTTTGCGCACGACATCAAAGTTCTGCGGTATCCCCCCCACCTGGCAACCGAAATTCAGCGCCTCAAGCTCCGGGATATGCCGTATCCCCGAGACCCCTTCCCGGAGGGCCTTCTCGAACACCTCAAGCCCGTGACCGTTCGGGGCAACAACCCCCATTCCAGTAATGACTACCCTTCGCCTCATAAACCTGCTTCCTCCGGGATACTTTTTTCCTGTTTCATCAAAAACTGCGTGCGCGGCACCCCTCTGCCCGTCAGGGTACCTGAACAGACCGGTCCGCCGTTCGGCCGCGCCATGGATACGTCGACCTTCAACTGATTCCCGCGAAAATAGACCTTCCTGCCGGTCACGACGACCGGTTCGCTGGGGCCGACCACGTCGGTGAATTCCACATTCTCCGCCAACGTGAAGAGCGTGATCGGGTCTTCGAGCCCTTTGCGCTTCTCCCCAAGAAGCAGCGACAGATACAGGCCGAACGCGACCACCCCTGTCTGGGCCATCGTTTCGATGAGGATCACTCCCGGGGTGATGGGAAGGCCGGGGAAATGGCCCCGGTAAAAATACTCATCGCTGCGGAACCGATAGACCCCGACGATATGCTCCTCATCCAGCACCAGTATCTCATCGACAAACCGGAACGGAGGCTGCTGGGGTACCATGGCAAGGACCCGTTCCCGCGTGGAGCGATCAGCCTCCATACAACCCCCCGTTGACATGGATCACCGTACCGGTGATGTAGGATCCGGACGTTGCCAGAAAACCGACCACCTCCGCGATCTCCTCCGGACGCCCCATCCGGCCCAGCGGAACCCGGTCGAGGATGTCCGCCTGGATCTCCTCGGGCAAACCGGCGGTCATCTTTGTGGCGATGAAGCCGGGCGCCACGGAATTGACCAGGATGTCTCTCCCCTTCATTTCCCGGGCAAGCGACTTCGTCAGGGCGTCCAGCGCCGCCTTCTCCATCGCATAGGGAATCTGGCCGGCGTTCCCGGTATGGCCGATGACGCTCGAGATGTTGATGATCCGACCGTTGCCGGCCCGGAGCATGAACTGACGGAGGATCCGTTTCGTCAAATACCACGTCCCCCGGAGGAATCCGCGCTGCGAGTCGAACTGCTCGATCTTCATCCGCTGCATGTCCGCATCGATGGCGACGCCGGCGTTGTTCACCAGGACGTCGACCCGATCCGTGGCCTGCTTGATCTGATCCGCCATCGCCTCTACCTGGCCGATCTCCGCCAGATCGGCCGTTACGAGAAATCCGTCGCCGATCTCCGCCAGCAGGGCCTTGGCCGCTTCCTCGCTCGAACGATAGTGGATACCCACCCGAAACCCCCTGGCCGAAAGCTCCCGGACGCAGGCCGCCCCGATCCCTGTCCCGCCGCCGGTCACAATCGCCACCTTTTTTTCACTCACGTCCGACACTCCTTGCAGGGATATGGGAGATCCCTAATTCTTATCCATCCGGCCGCCGATGGAGTTCATCGACCGGCGGGGGTAGTCGGGATAAGCGATCCCCTTGAAGACGCCCGTCCTGGCCCCATGGACTTCGGCGATCTGTTCACCGTCAACAGAGACCAGGCCTTCTCCGATCACGATGCTCGCCCCAGATTCCTTGAGCTGGGTAAAGCGCCGCACCTCGACATCATATCGGACGCAGCGGTTAAAAGGGCGGATCTGGCCGCTGAAAACCACCTCACCGGTGCCCAGTGCCCGACCTGAACCGAGCGCGCCCCGCCATACGCAAAAGAATCCCAGGAGCTGCCATACGGCATCCACCGCCAGACACCCCGGCTGGACGGGATCGGCGGGCATGTGGCACTGAAAGTACCACGCATCCAGGCGGATGTCCTGCTCCGCAACGATCCTCCCCTGATGACCGTCCCCTGAGATCTCCAGAATCCGGTCCACCATCAGGAAGGGAGGCGCCGGCAGGCGTGCCGAAAAATTCTCCGGAGGGTCCTCCACGAGCTTTCCGTAAGCAAAGGCGATAAGCTCCTCCAGGCTGAACCGATTCTGTCTCCTGAACTCGTCGTAGGTCATTGATCCTTCTCCACGGTGAGCAGCAGGTTGACCCAGGTGAGGCCCGCCCCGACAAGACAGATCGCCACCCGGTCACCGGGGCGGAGCTCCTCCCACTGTCGGCTCAAAACGGCCGGCGCCCCTGTGCAGCCTGTATTGCCGAACAGGTCCACGTTGAACCAATGCTCTTCCTCCGATATCCCCGCCCGTTCGCACACGGTCCGGAGCGCCCCCATGTTCGCCTGGTGGCCGATGAAGCGGAAACGCCCGCCGTTGGCCTCACGCGAGGCGGCCATCAGGGGACGCACGGATTCCGTCATTTTGCGGATCGCAAATCCCTGAACGGCGTTGCCGTCCTGGTGGAAATGGCCGCTCGTGGGGATGGTCACCTTCTCCCAGGCAGCGGCGTTCGTCCCGCAGCTGGACTCTGCAATGGCGACAGGCGCCTTCACGGAGGCCGAAAGGACGGCCGCGGTACTTCCGTCGCCGAACAGGACGGCCGCGGAGCGGTCGCTGAAATCGATCACGCGGGTGACGTTCTCCGGCTGAACGATGAGCACGAAAGGCGGCAGCCTGTCCGCCGCCATCCGGCCGAGTAAATCGACCTGTATCCCGAAGGTGGTGCAGGCCGAGTTCATGTCGAAGCAGGTGGCCTCGATCCCCAGCTCCGCGGCCACCATGGCGGCCTCCGCAGGGATCAAAAAAGCCTGGGAACTGCAGCCCGAGATGACCATACCGATATCGGAGGGTTTGAGTCCTGCCCTGTCGAGCGCCATCCTCGCGGCCGCGGCAGCGGTCTCTGCGTTTCGATAGAGGCTCGCTTCATGGGCTTCGCGCGGATCCCGATTCTTCGTCTGACGGATATAGTCCAGGGGCAGCACCGTCCTGCGTTCACGGATCCCGACGCGTTCGAGGATCCATGCCTCATCGGTCCCGATCTCCAGTTCCTCCAGAAACCGGTTCGTAATCACATTCTCCGGATGGAAGTGTCCCATGCCGTGCAGATAAAGCATTAGACCAATTCCCTCCCGATGATCATATCCTGGACCTCCCGAACCCCTTCGTAGATGTCGATGATCTGGGCGTCCCTGAGAAGTTTTGAGATCTCGAATTCCGACATGAATCCATATCCGCCGTGGAGATGCAGACCCTGCCGGGAGCAGAAGATCGCAGCATCGGCGGCCAGGTTCTTGGCCAGCGACGCGTAAACCCCCCGGTCCGGCGCCCCCTCCTGAACCAGAAAGGCCGCCTTCATCAGGGCCATCTCCGCCTGCTCGGTCCGTTTCCACATCTCGACCAGGGTATCGCGGGCCACGGGCAGATCGCAGATCCGCTGCCCGAACTGCCGGCGTTCCCTGGTATAGGCAAGAGTAATATCGAGGGCCCGCCGGGCGATGCCGACGCCGATCGCAGCCACCATGGGCCGGGCATAGTCGAGGACATCGGTCAGGTACTGAAAGCCGAGCCTCCGATCGCCGATGATCTGCTCCTCCTCGACGGTGACGTCCTCGAAGGAGACGGTCGCCGTGTTGGAGAGCCTCTGCCCCAGCTTGTCCTCCGGCTTTCCGGTGACGATTCGCCCTCCGCAGGGAAGCGGGATTTCCCGGCAGGCCTGTGACTCGATTTCCGCCGTATCCGGCTCCACGGCCAGAGAGGGGATGACGACGCAGGCCATGAAGGGGGAGGTCGGCTTGCCGACCCTGGTGAAAACGGTAAACTGAGAGGCGAAGGTAGCGTTCGTGATAAAGCATTTCGATCCGTTGAGCAGGTACTTTCCCCCCTGCCCTTTGCGGATCGTGGTCGTCATCGCACTGTTGTCCGACCCAGCCCAGGGTTCCGTCAGACAGAAGGAGGCCAGTAGCGGCCGGTCCACGAAGGGGCCGAGGAAGGAGCGCTGCTGCTCCTCCGAGCCGTGCATGCCGATCACTGCATTGGCCAGATCATTGCACATGGCCGATGTCGCGATGCCGCTGTCCCCATAGGAAATTTCCCGGATGATCAGGGCCGTTGAGATCAGGTCGATCGAGTAGCCTTTTACCGCCTCCGGGATGGAGAGGTTCATGATACCCAGTTCCCAGGCCTTCTGGATGATGTCGAAGGGGAAGGCATGGGCCTTCTCCAGGTTCAAGACACGGGGAGTGATCTCCCGGCCGACGAAACGCTGCACGGTATCGACATACTGCTTCTGCTCTTCGGTTAGATTGAAATCCATCGCGCTCCTTGTCCTTTTTTTGAGTCCGTTCGGCCGCCGTCCCCGGCGACATCGTCATAGGGAATGTACTGTAAACAGGAAATATGGAGCATCAATCATGCCATTGCAGAAGCATATCCGCTGGATCCGATAAAATCTTCTTTATTTCAAAGAGTTAAATCAAGCTGCTCAAGGTATTTGCAGGGCACTTTTATGATCGGCGCCGCCCCCGGGGTGCGTAAATTCGCTTCAAGGTGCGAAGCACTCTACGCAGCGCCGCCCCCTTTTCTTGACTTCCCGTACAAGATCACAGTATATCGTGCCATTCACCGCCTGTAAGAGGCTTTTTGCATTCGAAGAAGGATGATTTTGTAGAAAGGCTGGCGATCCATGGAACTCTTCATGCTGATGGCGGTCGGCATCACCGTGTCCGCAGCTCTGGTGATCACCAAGAAGCGGGAACCGCTGCATCTGTCCTTCGCCGCCCTCTGCCTGGCCATCGCCTTTCACACGGGCGGCGTTTTTTTCAACCAATTCTTCCACCACGTAGCCTGGGCCCTGATCGAACGATTCGGCCTGCTTGCCATTGCCCCGCTCGTGATCCAGTTCAGCCGTCACCTCTTTCCAAAGCAAACCCTGCTCAAGAAGAGGGACGTCCGTTACACGGCCTTTCTGAGCGTGGCGGCGGCCGTTGCCCTTTTCACCCCCCTCAAGCATTGGGAACACCTGGGGGCCATGCTTTATTATTACGTAGGGGCGGTGCTGCTGTTGTGCTACCTCTCGCTCATCATCTACGCAAGGGGAAAAGCGGCCGGGGTGGATAAAAAAAGGCTGGTCTATCTCATCATCGCCTTCACGGCGGCCATCGCCGCATCCAGCTTCCCCCCCCTGTTCCACCTGATCATCGCCGCCATACTCTACTTCATACTGATCATGATCACCCACACCCACCTCACCGAGCTCCACGACCTGATGACGCGCGCCCTGGTCATCCTGATCGTGACCTTTTTTACGACCTTCCTGTTCTATCTCATCATCGGATTCTTCGGACAGAGACCCGCACCGCCGTTTCGGCTCGTCCTGATGGTTTCCTTCCTGATCACCATCGCCATCGGCCCGTTCCAGGTCCTCCTTCGGAGGATGCTCACCCGGATCTACCCGGAGATCAAGGACGTCTTCACCTCACCGTTCGACCTGGATGAGAAGCTGGAGAAGGAAAAGTCCCTGCTCCTGGAGAAGATGGCCCCGGTTCTCGCCCACGAGATCAGAAACCCGCTCGGTTCGATCAAAGGGGCGGCCCAGGTCCTCAGGTCGGAGGCGGAGAGCGCGGAGCAGCGCAATCTTCTGGACGTCATCACCGAAGAGGTGAACCGCCTCAACAAGGTGGTAAGCCAGTTCCTTGATTATGCCCGTCCTTACGTGCCCGATCTGCAACCGCGTTCGATCAACGCCGTCATAGAAAAGGCGTTGACCGTCGTCGAAGCGAACAGCATTGCGGCCCGGATCGAGATCCAGTGGGAGCTCCACCCCCACCTGCCGGCCGTTCCCATGGACCAGGAGCAGATCCATCAGGTCATCCTGAACATCGTCATCAACGCCATCGAGGCCATGCCGGACGGCGGGACGCTGACGGTCAGGACCTTCCGGATCGACAGCGCTACCGGCGACGCCGTGGGAATCAGCATCCGGGACACGGGACAGGGGATCCGTCGTGACGCGCTCAAGCAGATCTTCACCCCTTTCTTTACAACCAAGGAGAGAGGCGTCGGCCTGGGGCTCGCCGTCTGCCAGCGCATCATCCGGAGCCACGGGGGAAGGATCCGCGTGAAATCGATCCCCGGCAAGGGAACCATTTTTTATATCCGTCTCGAGACCGTGCGATAGAATGGAGGAAACTTGACAGAGAAAAACGAGAGGAAAGAGACCCCGACGGGACGAAGGGGAAAGGACGGCGCGGGAAAGGCCGCCAAGATACTGATCGTGGACGACGAGCTGAATATGCGTCTGGTCCTCAGGGCCATGCTGAAAAAAGAGGGGTATGACGTGGTCACTGCCGCGGATGGCCTGGAAGCCTTGCAGCACCTGAAGGAGGAGAAGATCGCCGTCGTCGCCACGGACCTCAAGATGCCGCGGCTGGACGGCATGGGGCTGCTTGACCGAATCATGCAGGACGATCCCGCCCTGCCGGTCATCATCCTCACCGCTTACGGGACCGTGTCGAACGCGGTGGATGCCTTGAAAAAAGGGGCCTTCGATTATCTCACCAAGCCTTTTGAACAGGATGAGCTAAAAACCGTGATCCTCAAGGCGGTCAAGACCCGGATGAGCAACGACCGCGACCTTTCGACGGCAAGCGGCGAAGAGAATCCTTACAAAATCGTTGGCGCCAGTGCCCGCATGGAGGAGATCCACGAGATCATCCGCAAGGTCTCGCCCACGATGACCACGGTGCTCATCACAGGCGAGACGGGAACGGGCAAGGAGCTGATCGCCCGGGCCATCCACAGCAACAGCACCCGGAACAAGCAGCCCTTCATCAAGATCAACTGCGCGGCCATCGCGGAAAACCTTGTGGAAAGCGAACTTTTCGGATACGAAAAGGGGGCCTTTACCGGCGCGGTCACCGCGAAACCGGGAAGGTTCGAATTGGCTCACCGGGGGACCCTCTTTCTGGATGAGGTCGGCGAAATCCCCCGCGAGATGCAGGCGAAACTCCTCCAGGCGATCCAGGACCAGAACTTCGAGAGGGTCGGCGGCACCAAGACCGTCTCGGTCGACGTCCGCCTTATCGCGGCGACGAACAAAAATCTCGCCCAGACGGTGAAAGGCGGCGGGTTTCGGGAAGATCTCTTCTATCGCCTCAATGTCTTTCCTATCCATATCCCGCCGCTCAGGGAAAGGAACGAGGACATCCTCCCCCTGGCAGACTATTTCATCCAGAAATTCAACCGGAAATTGGGAAGAAAGGTCGAGGGGCTCGAATCTGAAGTCAAGGACTGCCTCCTTGCATACCCCTGGCCGGGAAACATCCGCGAGCTGGAACACCTCATCGAGCGGATGATCCTCATGGCGGAGGGGACTTCCCTCACGCTGAAGCTCGTCCCGCCGGAGATCACTACCGCGGCCTGCGAACCGAATCCCGCGAACGGGGAGGCCGCGGGGCTGGCCGGACACGACGCCCTGAAGAGCCACATGGAACAGATGGAGCGACAGATCATCGCCCGCTGCCTTGAAGAGTGCGGCGGCAACGTCACCCGCGCGGCCGAACAATTGGGGCTGAGCAGAAAAGGCCTTCAGCTCAAGATGATCAAGCATCGGCTGCGCAAGCAGGAGGAATGACCCGCTCATCTCCTGTCGGGAGGGGACTGGATGAGGGGCCCGGAAATTTCTTTCGCGGAAGGGATCGATTAATACCCCTTCTCCTTGTCCACTTCATGCGCAAAGGGCTCGCCCGCAAAGTATCTCCTGAGGTTTTCGCAGAACACATCCGTGGCGCGCGTTTCATACTCGGGCATCTCCCCGGAGATGTGGGGGCTGAAGATCACATTGGGCAGTTCATAGAATTTGCTCTCCGGGGGCAAGGGTTCCTTGACGAACACATCGAGCCCCGCCCCGGCGATCCACTTTTCCTCCAGCGCGCGCTGCAGCGCCTCTTCATCAACAATGGCCCCCCGTGCCACATTGATCAGATAGGAGGTCGGCTTCATTGCCCTGAGCTCCTTCTCCCCGATCAGGCCCTTTGTCTCTTTGGTGAGGGGAAGGGCCAGAACGACGAAGTCGCTCTCGGCCAGCAGGTCAGTCAGACGCTCCCGGGGATAGACGCGATCCACATCGGGGATCGTCTGGGCCTCTCCGGCGGACCGACTGACGCCGACCACCTTCATGTCAAACGCCTTGCATAGGCGGGCAATCTCCCCGCCGATCGCCCCCAGCCCCAGGATCCCCACGGTCTGGCCCTGAAGAAGCTTGGGTTTATAGCGCCGCCACTGTTTTGCCTGCTTCATCAGCAGGCAGGATGGAGCGTCCTTCACGAACATCAGCATCATCTCCAGGACCACCTCGCCCATGGGCGTCCTGTGGAGTCCGCGGACCGTCGCTATCCGGATTGGGCTTTTCATGATCTTCTCCGGCAATGAATCCACCCCCGCCGACATGACCTGGACCCACTTCAGGCGGGAGATCCGCTCCGGAAGGTCTTTGGGAAACTGGTGGATCCAGCCGAAGAGAATCTCCGCTTCCTGCAGCAGGCGGGTCAATCGCTCCCGGTCGGCAAGATTCCCCTTCTTTTCCGCTACGACGAGCGCGGAAACCTGATCCACGTGGATCCGTTCGCTGACCTTCTTGATCCTCAGCACGTTCGACTCGTCAAAAGGGCTCGTCAGTACAATCCTGATGGGTTCTTGGGGCATCTCTCTTTCCTTTTTCTGTTTATTGATAATGAAGAACGGCCCTTGCCTATATCACCTGGCTGATGTGCATGGCCTTGAATTTTCCGCCGCTGTTTTTGGCCGCCTTGCTCATCTGGATCAGGCAGCCGGGGCAGCCGGTGACGACGATGCCGGCCCCTGTCCTCTCGATGTTCGCCTGCTTCTTGGCGAGGATCTTCTCGGCGATCGCGGGATAATCGACATGAAACGACCCCGCTCCCCCGCAGCAGGTCTCGGCGTCGGCCATCTCGATGAATCGACCGGTCGCCCTCAGGAGGTCACGCGGCTCCTTCCGGATCCCCTGGCCCCGCGCCAGGTGGCAGGGATCGTGATAGGTGAAGGAGGCATCAACCTTGCGCCGCGGAACATAGCCAACCTTCGCGAGATACTCCGCCAGGTCCATCACCTTGGCGCTGAAGGCGGCGGCCCGCTCCTTCCACTCAGGCTCGCCTTCAAACCATGCGACGATGTGCTTGAGCGTCCCGCCGCAGCTCGCGCAGTCGCTGACGATCAGATCGACGTCTTCATACAATCGGATGTTCTTTCGGGCCAGCTCCAGGAACTGCGGCCGCAGGCCGTGGGCCAGGTGCGGCAGCCCGCAGCAGACATTGTCTTTTCGGATGACCTGCGTCGTTTTCTGCAGGATCGAAATCGTCTCGGCCGCTGCCTCCGGAAACATCATCCTCATGCCGCAACCGTGAAAATAGGCCACCTTGGTCCCTGCCGTCACCTCTACCCGGGAAGACGGCGCTGCCTGTCCGAGCGCGGCCGGTCCCGAGAAGGCGGCCAGGAAATGGGCCCGGGTGTATTCCTCCGGCACCATGCCGTAGGGAAAGACGCCATTGAGACCGAGCTTCCTAAGGAGCGCCAGTGTGCCTGCCGCGAGTTTCACCAGTCCCGGACTCTTCAGAAAGCCGCCCACGGCCCGGTATTTCGCGCTGCTCCCGCCGGTCCTCTGGATGAGACACTGACGGACATCGATCATCGCCTCGTCGGTCTTGACCTTGCTCGGGCAGTTCTCCACGCAGGCCCGGCACAGCAGGCAGAAGTTCACAGCGGAAAGGGCCTCCGCCGATGGCTCGATGCCGCCCTCGGCAAGGGCACGGGCAATGGCGTTCTTCCCCCGGGCGCTGGCCGCCTCGATGTCCCTCACCCCGAAGAGCGGGCAGACGGGCAGGCAGGCGCCGCAGCGGTCGCAGCCGCTGACGAGCCGTTTGGCGTTCTGCAGCAATTCGGCATCCACGGGCTTAGACATCCGCCGCAATTCCTCTCGATCCTTCATTCATACGTCGACAAACTCCTCCACAGCTCTATCGCGCGGCTTGGTATACCGCCCGAAGGCGAACCATGCAAACCGCCTTTACCAGATCTTGCCGGGATTCAGGATGCCCTTCGGGTCCAGGGCCTGCTTCACGGCCCTCAAGGTCCTGACACCCGCGTCGCCCAGGGCTTGGGTAATATAGGGCTGTTTGGTGATGCCGATCCCGTGCTCGCCGGACAGCGTCCCTCCTACGGCAAGCGCGGCGGCGAAGATCTCGTCCACGGCCCGGTGCACGCGTTTCGCCTCTTCAGGATCGGCCAGATTGCAAAGCACTGAGGGGTGGAGGTTCCCGTCGCCTGCATGGCCGTACACGGCGATGGGCAGCCGGTATTTCTCCGAGACGGCGCGGATGCGGCGCACCACCTCGGGAAAGGCGTCGCGGGGCACGGAAATGTCCTCGCCGATCCGGTTGGGGGCCAGCGCCGCCACCGCGGAGCTCAATCCCCGCCGGATCGCCCAGATTTCGTCGGACTCCTGCTGCGACTGGGCGACGCGGAACCCGATCGCGCCGCACTGCTTTGACACGGCCTCCATCTGCCCTGCCTGGGCTTCCAGGGCCGCATCGCTGTCGCCGTCGATCTCGATGACGATAGCGGCCTCCACTGCCGGATCGATCTCCTTTTTCTGGTAGCGCGCCACGGCGTCGAGGCAGACCCGGTCCATGATCTCGGCGGCAGCCGGGATGACCCCCTGCTGCAGCATCCGGTGGATCGTGGCGCAGCCGTCGTCCATAGACCTGAACAGGATCTGCAGGGTCCCGCGCTTCTTCGGCATGGGGATGAGCCTAAGCAGGACCCGGGTGATGATGCCGAGGGTCCCTTCGGAGCCGGTGAAGAGGCTTTTCAAATCATAGCCCGTCACGTTCTTGATCGCCTTGCCGCCGGTCGTGAGGATCGTTCCATCGGCCAGGACCACGTCGAGCCCCATGACATAGTTCGTGGTCACCCCGTACTTGACGGCCCGCATGCCGCCGGCGTTCTCCGCCACGTTGCCGCCGATGGTGGAGAACTTCCAGCTTGCCAGATCGGGCGGATAGAAAAGCCCCCGGGCCGCGCAGTGGTTGTAAAGGTCGATCGTCCGCACGCCCGCCTCGGCCTGGACCATCATGTTCCTCTCGTCCAGCTCGACGATCCGCGTCATCCGGTCGAGCCCCAGGGAGATGCCGCCCTTCAGGGGCACGGAGCCGCCGGTCCTGCCGCTCGCCGCTCCCCTCGGCGTCACGGGAATGGCATATTCATAGGCCACGGCCATCACCTTGGACACCTCTTCGGTAGTGAGGGGCCGGACGACCAGCTCGGGCTTGTTCGCCGGCAGCAGAGGCACGAACGATGAATCATAGGAATAGCCGAACCGGTCCAGGTCGGAATCGAGAACGTTCTCGATTCCCACAATATCTTGCAATCTTTTCTTCATCGCATCGGTGATCATCAGGATCTCCTTTTCGGTGGCCGCACTATAGAGGAACCTGTCTTTTGTGTCAACAGGGTCCGGCCTACGCCCGTGTATGCCGTGTCAAGACAGAAAAGCGGCCTTATAAACAACGAGTTGGATTGTACCTTCGAGATATCTGTATAGAAAAGAAAGAGGCATTGTGTTATACATATTTGTGACTCACAAATCTCACTGTTGACCTGTCTATCAATGTATCAGAGGATCTGTCATGGCAGCAGAAGATATCGCCAAACTGAAGATCGAAAAGACGGAGAAGAGCGTCGGCCCCGGCAGGAAGAGGAAAAAGGTCCTGGTCATTGTTCTCCTGTCCCTGCTTGTGATGACCGCCGGCGGCCTGTATTTCAGCGGCGTCATCTCCCCGGCCGTCTCCGTCGACGTGTCCACGGTCTCCCAGGTGTATCCCTCCCAATCCCTTTCCCTGCTGAACGCCAGCGGCTACATCGTGGCCCAGCGGAAGGCCGCCGTGGCGTCCAAAGTGACGGGCCGCCTGGTGGAGCTGCGGGTCGAGGAAGGGACAAAGGTCAAACGGGGAGAGGTGATCGCCCGCATGGAAAACGCCGACGTCTCCGCCGTCAGAAACCAGGCAGCGGCCAACCTGAACACCGCCCTTGCCACCCTGGAACAGATGAGGGCGGACCGGGACAACGCCCGGCAGGAGTATGAACGCTACAAAAAACTCGTTGCCGCAGGCTTCGTGTCCAGGTCCGATTATGACGCCGTGGAGACCCGCTACAAGCGCTCGCTTGAAGGGGTGAAGGCGGCAGAAGCCGTGGTTCAGGCCGGCGCAGCGGCTTTGCAGAACGCCGATGTGAGCATCGACTATACCCTGATCCGGGCCCCTTTCGACGCCATCGTCTTAACGAAGAACGCGGATATTGGCGACATCGTCACCCCCATCGGCGCGGCGGCCAATGCCAAGGCCGCGGTCGTTACGATCGCCGATCTCAACTCCCTGCAAGTGGAGGTGGATGTCTCGGAGACGAGCATCACCTCCATCCGGGTCGGCCAGCCCTGCGACATCCAGCTCGACGCCTTGCCGAATCAGCGGTTCCGCGGGGAGGTCCACACCATTGTTCCGACCGTAGACCGCAGCAAGGCGACGGTCCTTGTCAAGGTCCGCTTCCTGGACAAAGATCCCCGGATGCTGCCCGACATGAGCGCCAAGGTCGCCTTTCTCTCCCGCAGGCTGGAAACCGCGGAGCTCAAGCCGCGGCTCGCGGCCAATCGCGCGGCCCTGATCGACAAGGGAGATGGAACCGTCGCCTTTCTTATCTCAGGAAACCGGGTCAAGGAAACATCCGTCCGGACGGGCGTACAGCTCGGCGACATGACGGAAATCCTGGCCGGACTGAAGGAGGGAGACAAGGTCGTCATCAAGCCCCCGAAGGGACTGAAGGACGGATCGCGGATCAAGATCGCCGAGCGGTGAGCGCTCACTCCCGAACCCCTTACTCTTTTACGAAAAATCCGGTACGTCGGCTACTTCTCCCTTGACAATGACGCCATAATTTGGCACCATTCAGCCATGACGCGTAAGCACCGCAAAACCCTTGAACTGGTCTTTGCGCATCCCCTCAGCGCAAAAGTAAAATGGCACGATATTGAAGCGTTGTTCCGCGAGTTGGGTGCGGAGGTTACGAAACGGGAAGGATCGCGTGTCGGCGTCCGGCTGTTTGGTGAACGAAGGGTGTTTCATCGTCCTCATCCGTCGCCCAATGCCGACAAAGGAGCTGTAGAGAGTATTCGCAGATGGCTTGAAAAGAATGGAGTGATGCCATGAAGAACGTTATGGAAATCAACGGTGTAAAAGCTGTTATCGCCTTCGACCCTGAGATCAATATGTTCCGGGGCGAGTTTGTGGGATTGACCGGCGGCGCCGATTTTTACTCAACCGATATCGATGGATTGCGTCGCGAAGGAGAAACTTCCCTGAAGGTCTTTCTTGATATGTGCGCCGAGGAAGGGGTTTCCCCTTACCGGAAAACATCCGGCAGATTAAACCTTCGCCTCTCCCAGGAGCTGTATGACAAGGCGGCAACTTTGGCCAAGGCATCGGGAAAGAGTGTGAACGCCTGGATTGCGGATGTTATCCGTCATACCGATGACGTCCTCACCCGCTAAATATATTGCTTTCTCTGTCAAAAACCGCCGGATGCTGCCGGACATGAGCGACAAGGTTTCCTTTCTCCCGCCCACGCTCGCTCCCGAGGAGATGAAGCCGGGTCTCGTCGCTGGCCGACCGGCGCTGATCACCAAGGGTGCCGTGATAATCGCCTATCTTTTCTCAGAGAACCGGGTCAAGGAAACGCCCGTCCGGACGAGCACATAGCTCGGCGACATGACGGAAATCCTGGCCGGACTGAAGGAGGGAGACAAGGTCGTCATCAAGCCCCCGAAGGAACTGAAGGACGGATCGCGGATCAAGATCGCTGAGCGGTAAGCATGTCAAGGTCGAAGTCAAGGTCAATAATATGATCGAACAATCTTCAAGGAAACGAGTATAACCCATGACCGCCACCCGTCTGCAAATATTCATCAGCAGTGTCCAGAAAGAACTGGAGGAAGATCGTCGAGCGGCCAAGACCTTTATCGAGAACGACCCTCTGTTGCGCCGTTTCTTCAAGGTATTTCTCTTCGAAGACCTGCCGGCCGGCGACCGGCGTGCGGATGCCGTATATCTGGCCGAAGTGGATCGATCGGCCGTATACGTAGGGCTCTTCGGCAATGACTATGGATTTGAAGATGCCGATGGACTGTCGCCCACGGAACGGGAATTCGACCGCGCCACCGGCCAGGGAAAACTCCGTCTCATTTTTACCAAGGGGCCGGACGGCCGGCGGCGTCATCCCAAGATGAAGATTCTCATTAAAAAGGCAGGAAGCCAGCTCATCCGTCGGAGATACAGCGATATCGATGAATTGAAGGATGCGCTCTATGCAAGCCTGGTGGATTATCTCGAAACCTGTGGTGTCATTCAGGACCGCCCGTTTGAAGAAAGAGCGGTCCTGGAGGCAACGCCCGACGACTTGGACGACCAGGCCGTGACAAACTTCGTACGCCTCGCCCATTACGAGCGACAGTTTCCCCTGCCGGAAACCGCGGCCACGGCCACTGTTCTTACCCACCTGCACTTGCTGTGCGAGGGGCAGCCCACGAACGCCGCCTTGTTGCTGTTCGGGCGCGATCCCCAGCGGTTTCTGCCCAGCGCGGAGGTGCGGTGCATGCATTTCCACGGCACGGAAATTGAGCGGCCGGTGCCTTTCTACCGCATCTTCAAGGGCAACGTCTTCGAACAGGTGGATATGGCCACCGACTTTGTCATGTCCAAGCTCAATCGCAGCGTCGGCACCCGCGCCGAGAGCAGCCGGGCGCCTGTCCGCTATGAAATTCTGCCGGACGTCATCCGCGAAGCCGTTGTCAATGCCGTTGCTCATCGCGACTATGCCTCGGCGGGTGCGGTGCAGGTCTCCGTCTTTGTCGATCGCGTCGAGGTGTGGAATCCGGGTGTTCTGCCCGCCCCTCTGACCATTGAAAGCCTTCGCCGGCCTCACGGCTCCATTGCCCGGAACCCCCGGCTTTGCGAGGCCCTTTTCCTTGCGCGATACATCGAAAAATACGGCACCGGCACTCTTCTCATGATCCGCAAAAGCCTTGCCCACAACCTGCCCGAGCCCGATTTTGTCCAGCGCGGCGGGGAATTCACCATCACCCTTTGGAGAGATTGGCTGACAGAAGCAGTTCTGAAGCAGTTTGCCCTCAATGACAGACAGCGACAAGCCGTAATGATCGCCAAGGCAAACGATCGGCTAAGCAATCTTGATTACCAAAAAGCCTTTAGTGTTTCAAAACCAACGGCATCAAGAGATTTGGAGGATATGGTCGGGAAAGGCATCTTGGAGAAGATCGGAACTACCGGAAAGGGGACGCATTATATCCTCGACCGTAAAGGACTCACAAAGGGCTCAAAGGGTGCATGAACCAGACAGAAAAGAAAGGGCTCATAAAGGGCTCAAACGGCTCATGTCGAACTGGCTAAAGGGATCATGAATATGCATCTCCAACAAAAGGGTATTTTTCGAAGCAAAGATACATGGCAACTAATACTGATAGCAGAGTTGATCAATCTGTTCTTTGGAGTACACATCATCCCGGGATGATGTTTGGGTATAACTCATATCCATTACAATAGCGGAAGGAAAAATCACTCTAATCATCCCGGTCAACGTTAATGTTTCAATAGGAGTAAGTGCTATTGTTTGAGCATGTCGCTATAGAGAAATACAGCTTTAATAAAATACCGATCAATAAAGAATGCTTGCTCATGAGCGAAATCTACATGCAAGAATTTAGTAATGCACTCATAAATATTCTTGAATCAAACCAGGGTAATCCATATGAAGTAGGTTATGCTGGTTACGTTATTGCAAGACGCATAAACGAAAATTCAATTGATATGTCTTGGTATCCAAATCATTTTACCAGATTTCATGAAGTATCAATCATTGTTCCGAAACGTAAAATTAAGGCATGCGTTGGCTGTCGGCATTACGATGTAAAGCCTTACATTTTTGTTGAAAAGGAATGGCTAGAACAATTGTATACACAAGAGTATTCGGTTTTTGCATTGATCGATGCCATAGGTGTAAAGAATGCAATACGCAATAATCTCTTGACTAAAGAAAAGTTGCTTGAGTTGCGTGATAAACTGGATGTATTGGCAGAAGAACATGAGGATATATCTTTTATTTCGTTCGCAGATAGTCTACTTTTGAAAAGTAATTGGTTAGCTGGTTATTTCCATAAAGGAATTAAGTATTCCTACGAGCCGGAGGTGTTTTTATGGATAATAAAGAAAATCCAGGAAATATACCGGCAGACATTAGGTTTAGAAATCTATGCTGTTCTAACACAGGGTAGTAACCAATACTACGGGGAGCCTTTAACCCACATTTCTAAAAATCACATTTGTCTAAATAGTCTTGGTGTCCCATTCGCTGAACTAATGGCTATCGAGAGATCAGCCAAAGAAGCCGTCAGAAACGAAATTCACCCACCAGCTGAGGTCTATATGGAAGAACAATATTATCACTCTCTAAATCTTACGTTTGAATTTAAGGAAAACATGGAATCTAAAAATAGGTACGAAGCAATAATGAAAGCTAATGATTGATTCTATTTTTATTCTTCATGTAGTGAGCTATTAAGTAACCTTAATAAATAGCATGTAAAGCATTAACAAGTGGTTACACTCGGACTTCCGCAAAGCGTGCTCCAGTCGGTGAACACGCAGTTACTGTCTTTAAAACCGTAATTCTTAGAAACAAGATTTATCGAAATCATTTAGTCGTAGGTAAAAACGTGACCGAACCCAAACCGCCCATCGTCGAAATCCAGCACATCTACAAGTGCTATCACCGGGACAGCCTCGTCGTCCCGGTCCTGCACGACATCACCTTCGACATCGCCGACGGGGAGTTCCTGGCGCTCATGGGACCCTCAGGCTCCGGAAAGACGACCCTGCTGAACCTCCTGGCCGGCATTGACAAGGCGGACGAGGGGACGATCCGGGTGGGCGACGTGGACATCACGGCCCTGTCGGAAACGGAGCTCGCCCACTGGCGGGCCAATCATGTGGGCTTCATCTTCCAGTTCTACAACCTGATCCCGGTCCTGAAGGCGGTGGAAAACGTGGAGCTCCCTCTCCATCTCACCTCCCTGTCCGCCAGGGAGCGGCGGGAGCACGCCGAGACGGCCCTGCGCATGGTGAACCTCGACCACCGCATGGACCATTATCCCAAGGAGATGTCCGGCGGCGAGCAGCAGCGGGTCGCCATCGCCCGGGCCATCGTCACCGACCCTACGATCCTCGTGGCCGACGAGCCGACCGGGGACCTGGACCGGGTGTCGGCCGAGGAGATCCTCTCCATGATGGAGACACTGAACGCCCGGATGGGAAAGACGATCGTCATGGTCACCCACGATCCCCGGGCGGCCCAGCGGGCCAAGGTCCTCCGGCATCTGGACAAGGGATACATGAACCATGATCCTGCTCAAGATCCTCTTTAGGAACGCCTTCCGCAACAGGCTGCGCAGCGGGCTCACCATTCTGGGCATCACCGTGGCGATCCTGGCCTTCGGTCTGCTCCGGACGGTGATCGACGCGTGGTACTCCGGAGTGGAGGCCGCTTCCGCCTCGCGCCTGGTCACGAGAAATGCGATCTCGATCATCTTCCCGCTCCCCCTGGCCTACAACGAAAAGATCCGGCAGATCGAAGGGGTGAAGCACGTCTCCTACGGCAACTGGTTCGGCGGCATCTACATCGACGAGAAGAATTTCTTCGCGAACTTCTGCGTCGAGCCCAGGACCTATATGGAGATCTATCCTGAATTCGTTCTCACGCCCCCGGAGAAGAAGGCCTTTCTCGCCGACCGGAAGGGCTTCATCGCCGGCAGGAAGCTGGCCGCCCGCTTCGGCTGGAAGATCGGCGACACGGTCACCCTCAGGGGGACGATCTACCCGGGCAATTGGGATTTCGTCCTGCGGGGCCTCTACCGGGGCAGGGATGAAACCATCGATGAGACACAATTTTTGTTCCACTGGGACTATCTCAATGAAACGATGAAGAAGGTCTCGCCCCGGCGGGCCGATCAGGTGGGCTTTTACATGATCTCCATCACGAGGCCCGACCTTGCGCCGGACGTGGCAATAGCCATAGACATGGCCTTCAAAAACTCCCTGGCCGAGACGCTCACGGAGACGGAAAAGGCCTTTAACCAGGGGTTCATCGCCATGAGCGGGGCCATCGTCACGGCCATCCAGATGGTCTCCTTCGTCGTCATCCTGATCATCATGGCGGTCGTGGCCAACACCATGGCCATGACCACCCGGGAGCGGATCGGCGATTACGCGATCATGAAGACCCTCGGCTTCGGCGCCGGGGCGATCGCGGTCATGATCTTCGGCGAATCATTCGTGATCGCCCTGACGGGCACCCTCACGGGCATGCTTCTCACCTATCCGGCTGCTGCCGCCTTCGGCCATTCCCTTTCCAACTATTTTCCGATTTTTCTCGTCTCCGACGTGACGCTCTGGCTGGACCTTGCGGCCGCGTTGCTTATCGCATTTTGCGCGGGAGTCATCCCAACCCGCCACGCAATCCGCGTCCGCATCGCCGACGGCCTGAGGAGGATCGGATAATGGCCGTGCCCCTTTCCTACAGCATGCGGAACCTCTGGAAGCGGCGGTTGACGACCGGCCTCACGGTCGCCGGAATGGCGCTCGTGGTGTTCGTTTTTGCCGCCGTCCTGATGATGGCCGAGGGCCTCCAGAAGACGCTGGTGGAAACGGGATCCTATGACAACGTGGTCGTCTTCCGTAAAGGCTCGTCTTCGGAGGTGATGAGCGGCATCGAACGGCAGCAAACCTCCATTGTGGAGATGCTGCCGCAGGTAGCGATCGGGCCGGGAGGCAGGAGGCTTCTGGCCAAGGAAGCGGTGGTTTTGATCTCCCTGCCCAAGCGGGGGGCGGGGAAGGCCTCGAGCCATTCCAACGTCGTGGTCCGCGGCGTCCAGGAAAATTCCCTCCCTCTCAGACCGCAGGTGAAGCTCGTCTCGGGCCGCCTGTTCCGCATGGGATCGTCGGAGGTCATCGTCGGAAACAGCATTGCCAAAGGGTTCGAGGGGGTCGGTCTTCAGGGAACGCTGAACTGGGGGCAGAGACGCTGGACCGTGGTGGGCATCTTCGATGCGGGAAATACCGGTTTCAGCTCCGAGATCTGGGGGGACGTGGACCAGGTGATGCAGGCCTTCCGCAGGCCTGTGTATTCGTCGCTCGTCTTCAAGCTGCGGGATCCGAATGTGTTCGACACGGCCAAAACCGCCATCGAGACGGATCCCCGGCTCACGCTGGAGGCCAAACGGGAAACGCGCTACTACCTGGATCAGTCCGAGATGATGGCGAAGTTCCTACGGATCCTGGGGATGTCGCTGACCGTCATCTTTTCCATCGGCGCGATCATCGGGGCCATGATCACCATGTACACTGCCGTGGCCAACCGGATAGGAGAGATCGGCACGATGCGCGCGCTGGGCTTCCGCCGGCGGAGCATCCTGGCCGCCTTTCTCGCTGAGTCGCTGCTTCTGGGCTCCCTCGGGGGAGCGGCAGGACTCTTCTTCGCCTCCTTCATGCAGTTCATCACCGTCTCTACGGTGAATTTTCAGACCTTCTCGGAATTGGCATTCAAATTCACCCTTACCGTGCCGATCGTTTTGCAGGCCATGGCCTTCTCGCTCGTCATGGGGCTGATCGGCGGCGTCCTGCCCGCCCTGCGCGCCTCCCGCATGAAGATCGTCGAGGCCCTCCGGGCGTCGTAACCGGAGGCTTTCCACGGCATCGAAACGTATTCAGGGTCCTTTTGTGCAAATCACCTTGACACGCAAAGGCGTTTTCCTTATCCTGAATCCGAAGAAAAGAAACGTTACGTTCAGGATACATTACAGTGAGACCCCTTTTTTCTAAGACACGGCGGATGATCATCGTTTCTTCCTGCATCGGGATCCACATGACCTTCCTGTTCACCGGATGAGGCCGGCATATGGAAAAGCGAAAAGGGACAAAACGTCGTGTTCAGCAGGGGGTCAGTTACAGCTCCCCGGCACGGCTCAGTGGTAAAAAAACCCCTATTTCCCTCAAAGAGCTGATCGACATCCCCACCCTACAGGAACTCACCGATGAACTGTACAAGGCCACGGGAATCCCGTCGGCCATCATCGCGATGGACGGTGAGGCCCTCACCGGATCCGGCTGGCAGGAGATATGCGTCGAGTTTCATCGAAAGCACCCTCGAATCGCCGAGGAATGCATGGAGAGCGACATCAGGATCAGAAAGCGACTGGACAAAGGGGAACCGTTTGTCATGTACCGCTGCCCCCGGGGGCTCACCGACGCGTCCTCTCCCGTGGTGATCGAAGGGCAGCACGTAGCCAACGTCTTCGCCGGACAACTCTTCACCGAACCTCCGGGAAAGGAGGAAGAGGAGTTCTTTCGTAAGACGGCGCGTGAATACGGATTCGATGAAGAGAAATACATGGCCGCCTTCAGGAAGATCCCTGTTCTTCCCGAGGAGGCGTTCCGGCCCGCCCTGGCGTTTCTCTCCAAGTTCGCCCAGATGCTGGCCGGAATGGGGATGGCGAGGAGGAACGAACTTGCCGCCGTCAAAGCCCTGGAGACCAGCGAGCATAAACACCGCCGGCTGCTCGAATCCACCAATGCCGTGACCTGGGAGGTGGATGTCGCCAGCAGGAGATTCACCTACATGGGACCTCAGGCAGAGAAGATCTTCGGCTATCCCCTCGCCTACTGGCGGGACATGGACTCCTGGTCCCGCCTCATCCATGACCAAGACCGACAAAGGGCCGTCCAATACTGTCTCGAGCAGACCGAAGCGGGAAGCGACCACGAGCTCGAATACCGGGCGATCACAAAGGAAGGCCGGGAGATCTGGATCCAGGACGTCGTCACCGTGGTCCCCGGACCCAAAGGCCCGGAGAGGCTTGTCGGTTTCATGCGCGATATCACGGAAACCAAGCAGATCGCGATCGCCCGCGGGCGGGCGGAGGCGGCGCTGAACGAGAATCGCCGTTTCCTCGCCGATTTGATCGAGAACAGTGGGGCTCCGATCTTCGTCAAGGATATGAACGGACGATACGAACTGGTCAACCGCAAATGGGAAGAAGTGACCGGCATGAAACGCGGCGAGGCCATCGGCAGGACGGACGAGGAGCTTTTTCCGGGACCGGCCGGCAGACAGTTTCGCGAGAACGATGCAGAAGTGCTCACATCGGGCAGGGTGATGGAGAAAGAGGAAATACTGGAGGATGCGCGGGGGAAACGGTCGTTCCTCTCCATCAAATTCCCTCTGCAGGGCGAAGACGGTACTGTCAAGGGGGTCTGCGGGATCACCACAGAGATCACGGCCCGCAAGCAGGCGGAGGAGAAGCTGGCCCATGCCCACAACCTGATGCAATACATCATTTCCCATGCAAGAAGCGCCATCGCCGTGCACGACAAGGACTTGAAATATGTCTATGTCAGCCGGCAGTACCTCAGCGAGTACAAGGTGAAGGAAAGGGATGTCATCGGGAAGCACCACTATGAGGTCTTCCCGGATCTCCCCCAGAAGTGGCGGGACGTGCACCAGAAGGCGCTGGCCGGAGAGGTGTCGAGCAGCGAGGAGGATTCCTATCTCCGGGAAGACGGCACGGTGGAATGGACCCGCTGGGAGTGCCGTCCCTGGTATGAGTCCGACGGTTCGATCGGCGGCTTCATCATCTACACGGAAGTGATCACCGACCGCAAACGCAAGGAAGAAGAACTCAAGGAGAATGAAGAGAGGTACCGCACCCTCTTCGAGCGGGTCGGCGACTACGCGCTGCTTCTGGAAGTGGATGGAGACAAGATCCCGATCATCGCGGATATGAATGAAACCGCCCTGCAGATGCACGGCTATTCCCGTGAAGAAATCCAGGGAAAGCCCATCACCTTCATCGATCCCGATATTTCGTCCGAGGTGCATTCCGAAAGGATGGGCCTTGTCCAAAGCGGGAAACCGGCCCTGTTTTCTGTTCGGCACCGGAAAAAGGACGGCACCTTGTTTGACGCCGAGGTTTCCTGCCAGTCGGTGCAGATCAGGGGGAAGAAGTTCATTTTGAGCGTGGAGAGGGACATCACCGAGCGAAAGCGCAGTGAGCAGAAACAACGGGAGCTGGAAGAGAAGCTCCATCGTCTGGAGAAGATGGAGGCCTTAGGGACGCTGGCGGGAGGGGTGGCCCATGACCTCAACAATGTGCTGGGCGCCCAGCTCGGCTATACGGAGCTGCTGCTGGAGTTCATCCCCGAGGGGGACCCCCTGCGGCGATACGTGAAGAACATCGCCGCTTCCACTGACAGGACAGGAGCGATCATCCAGGATATGCTCACCATGACACGGCGGGGCGTCTCCGTCATGGAGGTGGTGAATCTCAACGATGTCATCTCCGGTTTCCTGCGCTCCCCCGTCTATGAGCGGATCCGATCCGACAACCCCCGGGTGACGTTCTCGATCGAGCGGTCTCCCGAAATACTCAATATCAAGGGATCGCCGGTCCATCTGGAGAAAGCCGTCGCCAATCTGATCATCAATGCCGTGGAGGCGATCCCCCAACAGGGGCAGGTGGTAGTGAAAACCGAAAACCGATACCTGGAAACACCCGTCCGCGGTTATGATCACATCCATGTGGGGGAATATGTGATCCTGACGGTATCGGATACGGGCGCCGGGATCAGCCGCACGGATATCGAGAAGATATTCGAACCCTTCTACACGAAAAAAGCGATGGGGAAGAGCGGGACGGGGCTGGGATTGACCATCGTCTGGGGAATGGTCAAGGACCACGACGGATATATCGATGTGGAAAGCGAATCGGGCCGCGGGACGACGTTCCATCTCTACTTCCCCGTCACAAGAGAAGAGGCGGCTAAAGCAAAGAGAAAGATCCGGGTCGAGGAATACCTGGGGAAGGGAGAGAAGATCCTCGTCGTCGACGACGTGGAAGAGCAGCGGGATGTGGCTAGAAACATGCTGACGCGTCTGGGCTATACCGTTGACGTTTGCTCCGGCGGTGAAGAGGCGATAGAGCACCTGAAGACCTCCCCTGCGGACCTGGTCGTGCTGGACATGATCCTGGAACCGGGGATCGACGGATTCGAGACGTATCGTCGCATCCTGGAATTCAAACCGCACCAGAAGGCGATCATTGTCAGCGGATTTTCAGAAACGGAGCGGGTCAAACAGATGCAGGCGCTCGGTGCAGGGGCTTATGTGCAAAAGCCGTACATGATGGAGAAGATCGGGATAGCCATCCGAGACGAACTACACCGCTGAGAAGCAGACCCGCAGGACCGGCGGGGCGCCTTTGGCTGCGCGACCACCGGTCCTGCGGTCAATCATTTATCCTGATCCGATGATGGATCCGGCATGAAACCCCGGTTACTTCTTTTTCATCGGATCCCCGTCATACCCCAGAATCTTCCAATCGAGACGCCCCTTTGAGCCGTGACAATCGGCGCATTTGAGGGCCTTTGCCTTGGGTGCGACCATATGGTTGACGCGCCAGACCATGCTCGTCTCCACAAAGCCGTATTTGCCGCTGTAAGGCGCACCGGCCGCCTTCATGCCGTCATCGAGGGCCTTTCCCCAGTCGAAATGCTTCCAGTACCCGCCGAAGAGGTGCACGTAAGCCATGGTGTTGTTCCCGGCGTCATAGGGCTGTTTGCCCCGCATCATCTTGAAGGGGGTGATCCGTGCGTTCGGGTCGTTGCGGTCGCCCAGGGGGCGATTGAACTGCACCGCCTTGGTCGGATCGATCTTGTCGCCCGGGAGGGTCCGGTCCACCTTGCCGTTGTACCAGAAGTACTCGGGGGCGAAATCCTTGTTCCATTTGAATTCGCCCTTGATCTTGGCATAGGTCTCCATGCCGAAGGCGTCCTTTTCCGGCTTGATGTCCTGACCGGCCTTTGACCAGTCCCACCACACCTTGGTCGGCAGGGCCTTGGCGATGGCCGGGATGTGACAGGTCTGACAGGCCACCCTCTTGGCGTGACGATTCAGGACGGCGTTCTTGTGGATCTCCGGCTTGCTGTGGCAGTCGGTGCAGCCGATCCGCGGCTTGTCCCCCTGGGAAACCAGCAGGGACTCTCCCTGGATCGCATGATCCTTGGTCTTGTGGCAGTCGGTGCAGGTCATCTTGACCTTGCCGCCCATATGGACATCGATCTCCGCCGTTGGATCGGTCATGGAGGAGTCCAGATCGCCGTGCTTGATGTGGTCCCCGCCGCCCCCGTAGAAATGGCACGATCCGCAGGACTTGCGGGAGGTCCCGCCGACGTTCTGGGCCACCTTGGTCAGATCCACCTTGGGATCCGGCGCCACCTCCGGGAAGACCTTCTTGTAGGTCCCGGTGGTATCGTGGCAGGCAAGGCAGTCGACGTTCTGGGCTTTGGTAAAGTCGTACTGGCCGTTCTTGTAGCCGTAGCCCGCATGACAGACCGTGCAGCGGGGCTCGTTGGAGGGGACGGCGATGCAGAAATTGTTGATCACATTCTTCTTGCCGATGCTCCGCTTCTTTCCGTTCACCACCTGCTCGTCCGACCAGGTCCAATGCGGCGTTTTCATGAAATCAGCCGCCTGTTTCGCGTGACATTCCAGACATTTGGCGGTGACCTCCGGACCACTTTTGAAAGGTCCGGTGATGAAGTCGGCGTGGTTTGTGGCAGCCAGTGCAGCCGATGTGAGGATCACCCCCAAGACAGCGGCCATTGCAACCATCGTACGTTTCATAAAACCTCCTCCTGTATGATTCGTTACCTCTCTTGCTGATGATCTGCGCGGGGGAAAGCAAAAGTGGTGCCATTCCCTCGCAGAGGGAATCTTATAAAAGGGATCATAAATACAGAAGGTTACAATCAGTGAAAATTTCTCCTTGCCTTCGACATGCAACAGATGTTAACAGCAAATGAACATCTGATCATTAACATCTGTTTACCCGATAACATTTTCAGGAAACAGGGCCGGGAGGGGCAAGGGATGCTGAACAACGATTTCGGACAATATTGGGAAACCATTGTGGATACCATGGCGGACGGGATCATCGTCGTCGACGAAGACTGCAGGATTCTGACGGTCAATCGGGCCATGGAGGAGATGATCGGCCATGATAGACAAACATTGACCGGGAAGCCCTGCTCCGTTCTCGGCTGCGACGCCTGTGTTTCCGCGGATCGCGATGAAATCGCCAAAAAAGGGAGATTGTGCGAGCTGTTCGCCTCCGGGGTCGTGGTCAGACGCAGGTGCAGCCTCCGGAAAAAGGACGGCACCGCCCTGCATGTCCTCAAGAACGCCGCTATCCTCAGGGATGCCGGCGGCAGGGTGGTCGGCGGCGTTGAAACCATTACGGACATTACGGATCTGATGGAAAAGGAGGAGGTGATACGGGAATTGAAACACCTGCTCCTGCCGGAGGAGAGCTTCGAGGGGATCATCGGAAGAAGCGGGAAGATGATCGCCGTGCGTGAACTGATCCGCAATGCCGCGGTGTCGGATGCCCCGATTATCATCTACGGGGAAAGCGGCACCGGAAAGGAGCTGGCGGCCAATGCCATCCATCGCCTGGGCAGGAGGAGCAGGCGGGCGCTGGTGAAGGTCAATTGCGCGGCGCTCAACGAGTCCCTTCTGGAAAGCGAGCTTTTCGGCCATGTGAAGGGCGCCTTTACCGGTGCCGGAAGGGACCGCCAGGGCCGCTTCGAGGCCGCCCACCGCGGGGATCTGTTCCTCGATGAGATAGGCGATGTCCCGCTGACGATGCAGATCAGGCTCCTAAGGGTGCTGCAGGAGAAGGAGATAGAGCGTGTCGGCGAGCAGATGCCGATCCCCGTGGATGTGCGGATCATCGCCGCAACGCACCGGGACCTGATGGGAATGTGCAGGGAGGGCCGTTTCCGCGAGGACCTCTTCTATCGATTGAACGTCATCCCGATCCATCTGCCGCCCTTGAGGCAGCGGCAGGAAGACATTCCTCTGCTGGTGGACCATTTCATTCGGTCCATCCGGATGAGGACGGAAAAGAAGATCCAAGGGGTGACGGAAGAGGCAATGGAGATGATGGTCGCACATCCCTGGCCCGGCAACATCAGGGAGCTGATCAATGTCCTTGAGTACGCCTTCGTCGTCTGCCAGGAAGAACTCATTTCCCCCCAGTATCTGCCTTCCCTGAGAACCGATGCGCGGCGAATCCCCTCCGTGGCGGAAAGCAAGGCCCCGGCGGGAATCGCAAAGGAAGAACTGATGCGGATACTCGAGGCTACAGGCGGCGGCAGACAAGAGGCGGCGCGTCTTTTGGGGATCAGCAGGGTGACGCTTTGGAAATACATGAAGAAACACGGCATCCGAATGCACCCCCGGGTCGAATCCCTGCCGGCTCAAAAAAGTGAGCGATGAGAGCGGTGCGGATCAGCCGGGGGTGTCCCGCGGACTCCCCCGGCAAAAGCAGTCAGACACGGAGCATTGCGACGGTCTTGAAGGTGAACAGCGTTGTTCAACACTTTGAAGCACCGAGTGGGCAAGGAGGGAAGATAAGGAAGGGATGAAGGAAGAACCGGTGTTATTCGGCAAAGGCCACGCGCGTTTGGAGGGGCTCTTCGCCTCTTCAGGGGGAACGAGGGGGGCCGTCATCGCCCATCCGCATTCCCTCATGGGGGGAGACATGCGAAACCCTGTCGTGGAGACCGTTTCCCGGAGCCTGTTTGCATCCGGGATCTCCACGCTCCGCTTCAATTTCCGGGGGGTCGGCAGGAGCGAGGGAACCTTTGACGAGGGGCGGGGGGAACAGGAGGATTTTCTTGCAGCCCTTGCCTTTCTGGAGAACTGGGGATTCAGCGAACTTCTGCCGGCAGGGTATTCGTTTGGGGCCTGGGTGATCGCAGGGGCCCTCGGCCGCCGGACAACGGCGCCGGCTATCCTCGTGGCGCCCCCGATCGGGATGTTTCCCTTTGCCCTTGAACATCTGCGGGGCCGGGTGGGCCTCATCGTCTGCGGCGACCGCGATCCGTACTGCCCGGCGGAGGAGATTCGGATCATGGCCGAGACCCTCTCCTGCCCTCAGGCATCCGTCGAAGGCGCGGATCATTTCTTTGCACTGCACGAAACAGAGCTCGCCGGCCGCATCGAGGCCTTTGTACAAACCGCTCATCCTTCCCTCAGGGGAGATGGAGGGTAAAGACGCTTCCGTTGTACCTCCCCCCGTTCATGGTTCGGATGAAGCCTTCGCGCCCCTCCTTTGTATGGGATTTGGCAACCAGGGCGGAGAAGTAAAGTCCCAGGCCCGTGCTGCCGGTCAGAAAGGAGACATGACTCCCCGCGGAACCGCTCTTTTCCCGACTGTCCATGAGAAAATACTCCGGGTATCCCGGGCCGTTGTCTTCAAGCTGAATCACCAGATACCCGTCCTTACTCCCGGCGCTGACCGTCAGTCTGTCTTTCGTGTAAAGGTATTCGTTATTCAGCACGCTGTCGAGAATCCCCATGATAAGCTCCCTGTCGAAAGACCAAAACAGGTCTGTCGGACACTCCAATTCGATGTCGACTCCCTTGGAGCTCAAGAGGGGTTCGTTGACGATGATCGCCTCATCCAGGCAATCCCCGACCGAATGATAATCCAGGCTGATGGGGAATTTGGCCTTCTTGGCCTTGTACAGTGACAACATCCGGATCGAATTATGGTTCAATCGCCGCAGTTCGTACTGGAGGAGGTAATGGTCTTTCTGGACCGGGCATCCTCTTTCCTGGCATCGGCCGATCATCGCTTCCAGGGTATGGTAAAGCATCCCCAGTGAATTCTTGGTATCATGCATCGTCGATGCGAGGATATCCGAAAAATCTAAAACGTCGCTGTCATCCATGATAGAGGCTCCTTGGATATTTCCCGATAGACGGTAAGCAGGTTGGGCAGATCCCTGTACTGGGGATCGTTACGGTAGACCCGCTCGAGATAGGTTTGCGCCTTCTGTATTCCCTCTATTGTCTTCCCGTTTTTCTTCATATCCAGCATGCAGGCATAGGCCGCATTGGCGTTGATCAGGGTATTGTCCGGAAGTTTTTCCGCAGCCCTGTCGAAGTATGAGGTCGCCTTGGCAAGGTTCCCCTCCTTCACCAGCTTGACGCCCTGGTTGTTCAATTCAGCGACCTCTTCGACGGCCGCATCGAGCAGCTCCTGACCTTCCTGGGCCATGTTGAGCCCAGCAAACATCTTCTTGGTTTCCGTGATCAGCCCTTCGTTTTCATGGTTGCTCTGAATCATCTTTCGCACGATCTCCTTGCCTCTGTCCCCGTCTCCGTTCAGGATCAGGGCCTTGGCAAGCTCCAGCTCGATATCGGCGGGGACTCTGACGGCCATCTTTTCGGTCGCCTTGATCGCCTTATTGATGGACTCCCTGGCATCCTCCTGCCGGTTGAGCTTCTGATAGACAAGGCTCTCGGCGAGGCCTATCTGGACCGTTGCTCCCGGATCACGGTGGAATGCCTGCTGGGCATCTCCCAGAACGTTGAGGCCTTCCTGCGGCGAATCTGCTTCCACCAGGACCTTGGCCAGTATCGTGTAATCGGATGGCGCCTTGAAGGCCGAATTCTTCCCATAGGTGATCGCCGTCTTGAAGGATTTGACGGCTGTTTGAAGATCCTGGTTTTTCTGGGCGATGGCGCCCAGCTCCCTCTGGCGCTCCAGCGCACGGGGCGAGATTTCCGTCGCTTTCACCAGAATGGCCTGCGCTTCCTGCGGATTTCCCATCGCGTCATGCACCTTGGCCAGCCAGTCATAGGCGGCCATCACCTTATCGTTTATCTTTATCAATTCGGTGAATGTCTCCTTCGCATCCTCCAGGCGGCCTTGCTGGTACTGGCATTTTCCCAGGCCGAACATCGCCCACGGCATCTTGCCCATGGCGGAAAGCTCTTTGTAGAACGCCTCGGTTTGTTGATGATCTTCTATCTTTGCAAAGACCTCTCCCTTGATCCGCAGAACCTCCCTGATGTGCTTCGGGCCTTTCTTTATCATCTCATCGCATAATATCACGGCCCTGTCGTACTCCATCATTTCTACAGTCTGGATGATCTCCCTCAGGGCGATCTTTTTCTCCAGAACGGACAGGAGCTTCTTCTCGAGCATCTGCTTGGTGAAAGGCTTTATCAGATAGTCGTCCGGCATGTGCTCCACGACGCCCATCACCATGTCCATGCTGTTTTCCGCCGTGACCATCATAAAGATGGTCATGTAATTGATATACTTGTAATGCTTCGCCTCCTCGAGGACCTGCTGTCCGTCTTTTCCCGGACCCAGGTTATAATCACACAGGATGATGTCGTATTTCGATGCGGACATCCTCAGAAGGGCGCTTTCACCGTCGAATGCATCAACGATGTGGGCAACGCCGAGTCCTGCGAGCATCCCCTTCACCGCCGTGCGGAAATTGACAAAGTCATCAATGACCAAAACCCGATGATGCCTGAGTTTGTCTATCGTCGGAGCTATTGGATCTTTCTGCAGATACGCCATGGATCACCACTCCCTTCATCACTTGTTTCCTTTCTCTATCACATTTGCATCAGGATGTCCTCTGAATAAGTATGCTCGGTTGTATGCCGTTCTCATGCCTTGGCGGTGTTTCCCCTCTCTCCGACTGTTTTCGGTAAAGATTTTTCAACGCGCGTTGTGATAGGATGCATAAAAAAAGAGGAAAGGGATCATGGAAAGCGCTGAGTACCCTGTGGAATGCGGATCGCTTCGGTTCATAAAAAGAAGCGCTCTGTTGCTGCTGATCGGCTTCGTTCTGGCCGAAGCCGCTGCTGCCGGGTCAGAACCCGTCTCCGCCCGGAACGTGCGCCTCGTAGGCCGCCTCGATCTTGAGGGAGGAGGGATGGTGGATGTGAGGGGAGATCTGGCAGTCGTGGGGCACATGGGACCGCCGTACGCCGCCACTCTGATCGATGTGGCCGACCCGCACCGCCCCCGCATCCTGGCCCGCATCCCGGCACGCGCCGGGACCCACTCCCACAAGGCCAGGCTCTGCGGCAACCTCCTGGCCACCAATGTGGAACTCTACGGCGGGGGCGGCGACGGCACGGCGGGTCTGGCCCTCTTCGATATCGCCGATCCGAGGCATCCGAAGGAGATCGCCTATTATCGGACGGGAGGGCTCTCGGCGGGCGGAACAGGGGTGCACCGCTTCCAGATGGACTGTGAGCGCCGGCTCATTTATGCCGGCGGCGGAGCGGACGGATTTGAAGGAAACCTTGTGCTGATCGTGGATATCTCTGATCCCGCCCGCCCCAGGGAGGTCGGCCGCTGGTGGATGCCGGGTCAAAAAGAGAAAGAAATGCCCGGCCGGTCGGATTCGGCCCATCGGATCCACCATCCCTTGCGTCTGGGCGACCGGCTTTACGTGTCGCTCTGGTACGACGGATTCGCCATCCTCGATATCACCGATCCGACCCGGCCTCGCCTTGTGAGTCATGTGGCCGACCGTTCCAAGGGCGGCGCTCCCACGCACATCGCCTTGCCTGTCGGACATCGGATCCTGGGGCGAAACTGGCTTGTCGTTTTCGACGAGGAGATGGGGGGCGGGAATCCGCCCGCCTATATGCGTCTGTACGACATGACCGATGAAACGCGGCCGGTCCCTGCTGCGACGTTTCATGTCCGGCCGGATCCCTCCGGAAAAACGGGCGGCCGTTTCGGGGCCCACCAGCCCCATGAACATGTGGGGACCGACAACCTCGTCTATGCGGCCTGGTTTTCCGGCGGTCTGCGGGTGATCGACATCTCGGATCCCTATCGCCCCACGGAACGCGGCCATTACATCCCGCAACCCGGGCAGAAATCGGGATTTGCCCAAAGCAATGACGTTTTCGTGGACAAGCGCGGATTGATCTACCTGATCGACCGAGTGAACGGCCTTGATATCCTGCGGTTGACGTTTCCCGATTGATCAACCCTCGCCTGTCCAAGCCGCGGTTTGCTCATCTCGGAAAAGGAGATCGATGCCGGGGAATTCGGCAGGCAAAGCGGTCAACGGTACAAAAGGATTTCATGCAGAGAAGGACGGGAGGCGCTCAGGACGATCCGGCCGCCGAAGCCTGCCTCCTCCTTGAAGGCGATGCGCCTGTCCCGCACCTGGAGTCTCGGACGGCCGATCTCCCCGATGCGGTACACGATCCGCTCAAGGGGCCTGGACAATCCCCGGGCATCAAAGGCCCCTCCCGTATGGAACAGATCGTCCACGTCCTCAGCGCGGACCTGGGGAGGGGGCGCCCCCTCCGGAGCGGCAAAGGTGACGCTCTCCTGGACGATCACGCCGCTTCGGGCGAAGAACGACTCCGTCACGTCGAGGCCGAACTGGGAGTTACGCCAGGTCAGGGTCAGCCGATCGCCGTCAGGCAGCACGGCAGAAAGAAGATTCCTTTCTTTGTCACCTTCTGTCAGGTCGATCCGCGTATACCCGGTCGGTACAAACCACAGCAACAGCCAAAGACCCAGCCCTAGCGTACAGAATAGAATGAAGATGATGAGACGCCGGGTGCGCATCGTTTCTCCCGTAGACACGTGCGGCGGATAGAAACGTACCTTTTCTCCCGGATAACGGATCCAGGGAAAAGGCACCACAGGTCGAGTCGGAAAGGGACACGCCCCTTCTCACGGGAAAGGGCGTGCCGGTTTTCCTCACGGGCTGCGCCCTATTTCAGCGCGCCCTTCTCCTTGAAGTACTTCTCGGCTCCCGGATGGAGGTACTTGAGCGCGTCCGGGGTCACCTGCCGCACCGCCTTTTCCGGGGTCAGCTTTACCGCCCCTTTCCAGACCGCGCTCAGGTCCATCTTATGGTCGAAGATCGCCTTCACGATCTGGAAGAGCTTGTCCGCGGGAAAGGTGTCCATCGCCTGGAGGACCGCCGTGATGGCGATGGCTTCGACATCGCTCGTCACGCTGGAGTATTCGCCCTTGGCGAACACTGTCTTGTGGAACACTCCGGGATTGGCCTTCATGATCCTTTCAGCCACCTGACCGCCGACGGGCAGCAGCACCATTTTTAGGCCCGGTGTCGAGGCCAGATCAATGATCGAGGAGGTCGGTACGGCGCCGCTCCAGAAGAAGGCGTCGATTTTACCGTCTTTCAGTGCCGAAACCGACTCCGTGGCCCCGAGCTTTTCCCTCTTGATATCCTTGTTCCAGTCGATGCCCAGCGCCCTGAGGACGTAATCGGCCTGCTCCTCGGTGCCGCTGTTCGGGGCGCCGACGGAAACGCGTTTGCCCTTCAAATCCAGAAGCGATTTGATGCCGGTCCCCTCCTTGGTCGCGATATGGAGCGGCTGTTCATAAAAGCCGAGGACCATCCGCACCTTGTGCTTCCCGGAAAGCCCCTGCACCTTGCCCTCATTGGCCCAGCCGACGTGGTAATCATAGGCGAAGCTCAAACCCGCCTTTCCTGCGGTGAGCAGCTTCATGTTGTCGATCGCGGCCGTGGTCGCCTCGGCGGTCGCCTCGGTCGCGGGAACGTATTTGCCGATGATCCCGCCGATCGCGCCGCCCAGGGGATACCAGACGCCGCCGGTCCCTCCGGTGACGATGCTGAAGGACATCTTCTGCTGGGCATCCGCCCCCGCCGCAAAGCAAAGGGATGCGGCCAGGAGCACTGCGGCACAGACCTTTGTTCGATACCTTAACGCATTCATGATTTACCTCCTTCTCGTCTATTGATAGATATCTGCCAGGGCGATGTCGCCCTCACTTTCTACGGTTCGCTCCGCCGTGGCCCCCTCCGGAGGAGAATCCGCCCCTAGGACGTTTCTTCCTTTCACGCCCGGCTCCGGTTCGACTTCACATGATACAGGATCAGCAGGGTGCCGGCGGCAGGCGGCGCCAATCCGGGGACAGACCAACCCAAGGGGGTCACCACCATAGCGAAAGCGGCGGTGATCAACAGGGTCCTCTCGATCGAGGTGAAGGGCCTCAGCATATATCCGATGATGCCCAGGGAAACAAAAAACAAAGAGCACAGGCTCGTCGCGGTCGCCAGGAGAAAGTCGGGCCAGTTCGCCCCCACGATCAGGAGGCTGTTGCCGACAGGGATCGACGAGAAGTAGAAGGGGACAAGAAAGGCCGGCAGGGAATACTTCCACGCCTGCATCATTGATCTGAAGGGATTTCCACCGGTAACCGCCGCGGCTGCGGAGGGGGAAAGGCCGACAGGAGGAGAAACCTCCGAAAGGACGGCGAAGTAAAAGACCAGCAGATGCGCGACGTGCATCGAAACCCCGATCTGGACCAGGGCCGGGGCGACCATGACCACCGTCATGATGTAGGTGGCGGTGATGGGGAGGCTCAGCCCGATCAGCATCGAAGCGAACAGGGACAGCAGCAGGGCCGCCAGCAGGGAACCGCCGCTCAGCGACATGATGATGGAGGAGATCTTCAGCCCCAGTCCCGTCAGGGTGAAGGTCCCGACGATCAGGCCCGCGGCGGCGAGCAGCACGGCCACCGGAAGCATGTTTTCGGCCCCTTCGATGAGCGCTGCGACGATCCTGCGGGGGGTGAGCCATTCACTCCTGTCGCGGCTCAGAAAGCTCGTCAGGATCGTCGTCCCTATGGCCCCCAGCGCCGCATACTCGGGAGATTTGTTCCAAAGGACCAGGATCGCCACCAGAACGACGATCGAAATCAGATGGTATCCCTTGGTCCGCATCACCTGTCGGGCGGTCTTGGCCTCGGTTTCCGGAGGGACGAAATGGCACTTGCGGGCCTCCAACTCCACTATGAAGAGGGTTCCGATGTAATAAAGGATCGTGGGAACGGTCACCATGACGACCACCTCCCAGAAGGAGGTGCCCAAAAACTGCATGATGAGGAAGGCGGCCGCGCCCATCAGAGGCGGCGAGAGGACGGCCCCGATCCCGCCTGTGGCGATAAGCCCTGCGGCCATGTCCGGCGAGTAACCGGCCTTTTTCAGGATCGGCCACATGATGGGCGTGACGGACATGGTGGTCGCCACCCCGCTTCCCTGGGGTCCCCCCAGGAGGGCGGAGGTGATCACCGCACCCCTGCCGGCACTAGCCGATTGCCGCCCCATGGTCGCCAGCGACAGATCCAGCCAGAATCCACCGGCCCCGGCCGCATCCATGAAGGTGCCGTAGACGACAAAGAGCATGACGAAGGAGGCGCTGACCGAAAGCGGCACGCCGAAAATCCCTTCCAGGGTCATATACATGTGACCGACAATCCGATCCAGGTCATACCCTTTATGGGAAATGACATCCGGGAAATAATTGCCGAAATAGATATAGATCAGGAACCCCACCACGACCAGGGTGAAGGTGTTGTCGACGATCCGGCGGGAGATTTCCAGAAGCAGAAGGATCGCCACGATACCGAAAAAAAGATCCAGGGGCTCCGGAAGCGTGGAGCGGCGGATGAACTGATCCGTGTCGATGAAGGCAAAGGCGATCACGGCCACTCCCAAGAGCGCCAGGGCCAGGTCCAGCCACAGGGTCCAGCCCCCGGAGTTTTTCCGGATCGGGTAGGCGATAAAGGCAAGTCCGAAGATGAAGGCCATGTGGATCATGCGGAAGGCATACGTTTCGACGGGCCATATGGCGCCGTATACGGACCACCCGACGAAACCGCAAAAGAGACACCCTACCGCGATGGCGGCTTTGCCTTGAAACACCCGCATGACAACCTCCGTTTTCGCCTTTTCCTTTTCTCTGTTTCTGTCAAGGAGAATAAGAAATCAAAGAACACCGTCCTCCTGCCTTTTATCCCTTTCCGGTCTGCAGAGCGAATATTCCGCCTGAGGACAAAGCCTCGGTTGAAGGGAAGCCTTTTGACAAAGGATCTCCCGGGTGCGGTCACTATAGAAGAATTGGCCGCCGCGATCAAGGGAATAAAGACACAAACAGGGAGGAAAATCCTTCGGTAGCGCTGATGGAAAGGCAGCGGCGTGTTTCCCCCGGCGGCGATAACTTGGGCAATCACCTTCCGAAGCCGGGCTGGCCCGCCTGCTGAGCCCTCCCGCGAAATCGCGCATCAACTTTCATGATGTAAGAGCCGGAGGCAAGCATCAGGGCATTCATCCAGAAGGCGGGACCGACGCCGAACGCACTGCCAAGGGTACCGACAATCACCGGCAACAGGACCTGGATGAATTTGTTGACGGTCTGCCGCATCCCCATCGCCTCGCCGCTGCGTCCGTCGGGCGCCCGGTTGTAGGTGATGATCAGCGACAGCGGACTGCAGCAACCCAGACCCAGACCGAGCACAAAGGAAATCCCGACCAGCAGGTATACGTCGGCGACAAAGGGGAAGAGCACACAGATGAAGGCCGCAAGGCCCAGCGAGCCGAACAGCGCCGTCTCTTCGCTGCTCTTGCGGACCATGATCGGCATGACGCTGCGCATGAGCAGCATGGCCGCCGCGAACGCCCCCATGATGATCCCGATCACCGATGCGGAGAGCCCCAAGGAATGGCCGTAGATCGGCATATAGAAATTGAACAGTTCGAGCCCTGTTTCGATGATGCCGGCGGTCACCAGCGCCCGGCGAAGCGGCACGCTGCGGAGCAGGTCGAGGGGGTGTCTTTGCGTCTTCCGAGCCGCCGCTTCGGCAAGCGGCAGTGCGCCTCCAGAAAAAATCAAAAACAGCGCCGGCGCGGCCGGAAGCAGGGCGAGAAACAGATAGGTAAGTTCGTGCCCCACAAGATCGATCGAGAAGCCGGTCAACGTCGGGCCGAGCATCGCGCTTACCGCGACCCCCAGGCTGAAGGTGCTGAAATTACGGGTGCGCATCTCGCCGCTCCCGAAAGAGCCGACGAGGTGCTGGACCGATACCGTGAAAAAGATGTAAAGGCAGCCGATCATCGCCGCGGATATGAGCAAGGTGGACAGGCGCGGCCAAAGGAACGGCAGGAGCAATCCCAAGGCAAGGCCGAGCGATCCCAGAAGCATCGGGATCCTCGGCCCCAGGCGGTCCGAGAGTCTGCCGGCATATACGGCCAGAAACAGAGGGAAAAGGGAATAGAGGGAAATCAGCACGCCGACGATAAACGGGTCGGCGCCCAGGTTCATCGCAAAGAGCGACATCAGGACCTTGCTGCCCTTGAACGCCATCTGATTGATGAGCGTCGCGATGATGACAAGGTAAAGAATCATGGAACTCTTTTCATGGATCCCCTTCCGTCTTCCTTCCGCAGGATGATCCTGGCATCCGCCACCATACAGTCCCGGGAGGAGCACAGAAGCGGATTGATATCGATCGATTCGATCTTCTCTTCCAAATCCATGACCAAAGAGGAAAAGGAAAGGAGGGTTCTTGTCAGCAGCGTCAAATCCACCCCCCGGGTGCCCCGGTATCCCGTGAGCAGTTGACGGCCCTTGAGCCCTCCGATCATCGCCTGGGCGTCTTTTTCGGACAGGGGGGCCATCCTCAGGAAAACGTCCTTGTAAATCTCCACCCCGACTCCTCCCATCCCCAGCAGGATCAGAGGCCCGAACTGGAAATCGATCTTTGCCCCCAGGATCAGCTCGATTCCTCCTACCCTCTCCTCCACGATCATGCCGAGGAACCCCTCCAGCGCCTGAAAACGCCGAAACTCCTCAGCCAGGCTCCCGTCATCGGCGACCCCCACGGCCACCCCTCCGACGTCCGACTTGTGGAGGATACGGGGGGAGACGACCTTGGCGACCACCGGATAACCGATCTCTCGGGCAAAGCGAATCGCCTCTTCCGGCGTCCTGGCCAGCGTAAAGCGGGGAACCTTGAAGCCGGCAGCGGCAAAGAGGCGCTTGGCCTCCGGCTCAAGGACCCATCCATCGGTGCGGGCCGCCTCAATGATCCGACATATCTCGGAACGGGAATCGCTCATGGCTTGTTCCTCCGCAGCGCATCCGCCATGAGTACCGCCCCTTCGATGGAATGGGCCACGGGAGAGCCGTTCAGCGTGAATCCCTCGATGAGCATCGCGTATTTCTCCACGTTGGGCACATAGGCAATCAGCGGCATGCCGCATTGCCTGGCGATGCCCCCGAGCTTCGCGCCCAGATCGGAGGTGATCCCCGGAATATAAGGGAGGAGCAAGGCGAGGATGCAATCGATCCCTTCCATGGCGCAAAAGCCCTTCACGGTGGCCACGAAATCCTCGTCGATGCCGCTTCCGGTGAGGTCGACGGGATTGGTCAGCGCGGCGATCTCCTGAACGCTCGGGCTGAGGTCTTTGCGGAGCGCCTCCCGGATCTCGTCCGGCAGCCCCGGAACGGACAGCCCGCGCGCGGTGCAGGCGTCGACGGCGATCGCGCCATGCCCCCCGCTGACCGTCACGATCCCGACCCGCCCTTGAATGGGCTTGGTATACGTACTCAAGGATTCGCAGAAGGAGATGAGCTCCAGTTCGTTTGCCGCCTCCACGATATTGTACTGGGAAAGAACCGCAGAGAAGCTGGCATAGTCTCCCGCCAGGGATGCCGTATGGGTCGAGACGGCCTTGCTCCCGCCCGGGCTCTTGCCGGACTTGAGCACCACCACCGGTTTGCCGCACTTCTCGGCCTTGAGCACGAACCGTCGACCCTCGCTCCCTCCGAATCCCTCGATATAAAAGGCGATGACCCGCGTCGCCGGATCCGCGACGAAATAATCGAGGAGGTCCAGCTCTCCCAGAAGGGCCTTGTTCCCGATGCTGATCGCCTTGGCGAGTCCCACCCCTTCGCCAGTGAACTTGATCATCTGGTCCACAAGGATGCCCCCGCTCTGGCTCACGAAGGAGACATTTCCCACAATCGGGTTCACCATCCGCTCTCCCGGCAGGAAGAACGTATCCACCCGTGAGGGGACATAGATGCCCAGGCAATTCGGACCGACAAAAGGAAAAGCCGCCTCTTTCGCGATCGCGACGATCCGCTCCTGCAGGTCTTTCCTGCCCACCTCGGTGAATCCTCCCGAAATGACCACGGCGGATCGGGCCTTGGCCTTTATGCACTCGGCCATGACTTCCGGAACGAGATCGGCCTTGACCGCTATGACCGCCAGGTCGATCTGTTCCGGCACCTCCGAGATGCTCCGGTGGATTGGCTGGCTGTTGATGGTTCCTCCGCGAGGATTCACCCCGTAGACACGGATCGGGTAGCGGAGCATGTTTTTGTTGAATATCTCGTTGGCCGGATGGCGGTAGTTGCTCGCCGACACCCCAAACACCGCCATGGTCCGAGGCTCGAAAAGCGGTTTGAGATCCATCAGGTCCACCTCTATCCCCGTTCCAGGAATCTCTCTTGCCGAAGCCCGTTACACCGGATCGGAAGAGCTGCGGGATTTATACCATATCCTCGTCCGGGATCGCCACGGGAGTTACCCGGATCGGAGCGGATTCCGGATCCGTTCAGCGAATGTCCCGATGATAATCCTGGAGCGATTTCACGCTTGTTCCGCGGGACCGGTGTTCGGCAATCCCCAAGATGGAGGCGCGCGCCGCGGCGGTTGTCGTCAGGTAAGGGATCCGGTATTTGATTGCCGCCTTGCGGATATAGGCATCGTCGGTTGCGCTCATCCTGCCGATCGGCGTGTTGATGATGAGCTGGATCTCCCCGCTTTTGATCTCGTCGACGATGTTCGGTCGCTGGGGTTCATGGACCTTGTAACTCAAATCGGCCTTGATGCCGTTCCGCCGCAGGAAGGCGCAGGTCCCATTGGTTGCCTTGATCTTGAAGCCGAGCTCCTGGAACCGGCGCGCCGTCTCAATGAGAGAGGGCTTATCGCTGTCGGTCACGGAAATGAAGACCGTTCCCTCCAGAGGCAGAGACGTTTGCGTCGCCTCCTGGGCTTTGAAGTAAGCCAATCCAAAGGTCGGCGCCATGCCCAGCACTTCGCCGGTGGAGCGCATTTCCGGTCCGAGCACGGGATCCACTTCCGGAAACATGTTGAAAGGAAGGACGACTTCCTTCACGCCGATATGGGGAATCTTTTTGTGCTGTAGTTTCAGATCCCGCAGCTTCTTGCCGAGCATGAGCTGGGTGGCGATCCGGGCCATCGCCACATTACACACCTTCGACACCAGCGGCACGGTGCGGGAGGCGCGCGGATTGGCCTCCAGGACATACACCTTATCGTCGCATATGGCGTACTGGATATTCATCACCCCGCAGACCTTCAGTTCGCGGCCGATACGCAGGGTATACTCCTCGATGGTCTTGATGTGCCGCTCGTCCAAGGTGACCGGCGGAATGGCGCAGGCCGAATCACCGGAATGGATCCCGGCCAGTTCGATGTGCTCCATGACGGCAGGCACAAAGGCGTCGTCACCGTCGGCCAAGGCGTCGGCCTCGGCCTCGACGGCATTGGCTAGGAAGCGGTCGATCAGGATGGGGCGTTCCGGCGTCAGGTCCACGGCGGCATTCACATACTGTTTGAGCATCTCATCGTCATGGACGACTTCCATGCCGCGGCCCCCCAAGACAAACGAGGGTCTCACCATCACCGGATAGCCGATTCGTTCGGCAATCCGCCTTGCCTCCTCGAAACTGGAGGCCATACCGGATTCGGGCATGGCGATCCCCATCTTGTCCATCATCTTTCGGAAGCGGTCCCGGTCTTCAGCCAGATCGATGGTATCGGGCGAGGTGCCGAGGATCCGCACGCCCGCCGCGGCGAGTTCTCCCGCGATGTTGAGCGGCGTCTGACCGCCGAACTGAACGACGACGCCTTCCGGTTTCTCTTTTTCGTAGATCGCCAGGACGTCTTCCACGGTCAGGGGTTCGAAATAGAGCTTGTCGGAGGTATCGTAATCCGTGGAGACCGTCTCCGGATTGCAGTTGACCATGATCGTCTCGTATCCGGCGTCCCGTAGGGCAAAGGCAGCATGAACGCAGCAATAGTCGAATTCGATCCCCTGGCCGATGCGGTTCGGACCGCCGCCGAGCACCATGACCTTCTTCCGGGAGCTGGAGGGCACCTTGTCGGGCCGGTTATAGGTGGAATAGTAATAGGCCGCGTTGTCGACGCCGCTCACCGGCAGGGCATCCCAGGCCTCGACGCAACCGACCTTCTTTCTCTGTTCGCGGATCTTCGCCTCGGGGATCCCCAGCAGACGGCTGAGGTATTTGTCCGCGAAACCGTCCCGCTTTGCCTCGGCGAGCAGGTCGTCCGGAAGGGCCTTTCCTTTGAACCGGAGGATCCGCTCCTCCAGTTCGACAAGCTCCTTCATCTGGTGGATAAACCAGGGCTTGATATGGGTTTTGGCAAAGAGATCCTCCACCGTGGCGCCTTTCCGGAACGCCTCATACAGGATCCACTGCCGTTCGCTGGACGGTTCGTTGAGCATCGCCATGAGTTCGGACAGGGGGCGTTTGTTGAAATCCTTCGCAAAGCCCAGGCCGTGCCGTCCGTTCTCGAGCGAACGGATCGCCTTCTGGAAGGCCTCCTTGTAAGTCTTGCCGATGCTCATCACCTCCCCGACGGCGCGCATCTGCGTGCCCAGCTTGTCCTCGGCCCCCCTGAATTTTTCAAAGGCCCAGCGGGAGAACTTCACAACGACATAATCGCCGGAAGGGGTGTATTTCTCCAGGCTTCCGTCCCGCCAGTAGGGGATCTCGTCGAGCATGAGCCCACCGGCCAGTTTGGCCGAAACGAGCGCGATGGGGAATCCGGTGGCCTTGGAGGCCAGGGCCGAAGATCGCGAGGTGCGCGGGTTGATCTCGATGATGACGACCCGGCCCGTCCGGGGATCGTGGGCGAACTGGATATTGGTCCCGCCGATCACCCCGATCGCCTCGACGATCCGGTAGGAATACTCCTGGAGCCTTGCCTGCAGTTTCGGATCGATCGTCAGCATGGGGGCGACGCAGTAAGAATCGCCGGTATGCACGCCCATCGCGTCCACATTTTCGATGAAGCACACGGTGATCATCTGGTTTTTTGCGTCGCGGACGACTTCCAGCTCCAGTTCCTCCCATCCGAGAACGGATTCCTCGATCAGGATCTGGCCGACCATGCTGGCGGATAGGCCGCGACTGGCGATCATCCGGAGCTCCTCGACGTTGTATACAAAGCCGCCGCCCGTACCGCCCATCGTGTAGGCAGGTCGAATGACGACGGGATAACCGATCTCGGCGGCGACCTTTTCCGCCTCTTCGACGCTGAACGCCGGTGCGCTCTTGGGCATGTCGATCCCCAGCCGTTTCATCGTCTCTTTGAAGACGATCCGGTCTTCCCCCTTCTCGATGGCGTCGGCCTCGACGCCGATGATGCGGACGCCGTACCTGGCAAGCACGCCTGCCTTGGCCAGCTGCGAGGAGAGATTGAGCCCCGTCTGGCCGCCCAGGTTCGGCAGGAGGGCATCGGGCCGCTCCTTCTCGATGATCTCCGTCAGGGCCTGCACGGTCAGAGGCTCGATATACGTGGCATCCGCCATGCCGGGATCGGTCATGATGGTGGCGGGATTCGAGTTCACCAGGACGATCTGGTAACCGAGGCCGCGCAGGGCCTTGCAGGCCTGGGTCCCGGAATAGTCAAATTCGCAGGCCTGGCCGATGATGATGGGGCCTGAGCCGATGATCAGCACTTTCTTGATGTCGTCGCGTCGAGGCATAAAGGTTTCCTTGTCTTGTTGTGATGGAGGGGAAGATACGAAGGATCGCCACTGATGTCAACAAATTTCTCCTGGGCGATGGGCCTGCCCATTCATCCTCCCGCAAAAGAAGTCCGAGCGGTTAAATGACCGGCCAAACCTTCTTGAATGCTGTCTTAGGGAAGAAGCAGGACGGACATTCCTCCGGGGGCTCTTCGCCGTAATGGACATGTCCGCAGACGCGGCACCGCCAGGCCGGGGTATTTTTTTTCGTCGGATCGTTCAGGTCCAGCCCTCGGATCAGGGGAAGATCCTCCAGGGCGGGCATGACCCGCTGGTAGCTGTTCAGGACGTATCCCGCGACGATCATCCGCTGCACTTCGCTGGTCCCTTCGTAAATGCTGAACAGCCGTATGTCCCGGAGCAGCTTTTCGACAGGGAACATCTTGGTGTAGCCGAAGCCTCCGAAGATCTGCAAGGCATCATTGACCACTTCCATGGCCGCTTCCGTGGCATAGAACTTCGATATGGAAGCGCTCACGGTGGGATCGATGCCGCTGTCCGCCTCCCATGCCCCTTTCCAGACCAGCAGACGGGCCGTCTCCACCTTCTGGTACATCTCGGCAATCTTGAACTGGATGGCCTCGAAATTGGAGAGCTTGGTACCGAAGGCCCGCCGCTTCTTTGCGTAATCAATGGCATATTCCATGGCGGAGCGGGCAGCTCCGACGGCAAAGGCGCCAATGATCGGCCGGGTTCGGGAGAAGGTTTTCATCGCAAGGATAAATCCCTTACCCGGTTCGGCAATGACATTCTCCTTGGGGACCCGGACATTCTTGAAGTTGAGCCCTGCCGTGTTGGAACAGCGCTGCCCCAGCTTGGGGATGGACTTGCCGACGGAAACTCCCTCCCATTCCTTTTCCACAAGAAAAGCACCGATCCCCTCGTGCTGTTTTTCCGGGTCGATGGTCGCGAACACGGTCATATAATCCGCAATCCCGGCGTTGGTGATCCAGTATTTCGTCCCGTTCAGGGTGTAACCGTCCCCCTGCTTCTCCGCCTTACAGTGCATTCCCGCCACATCCGATCCCATGAGCGGCTCCGAGGTGGCAAAACAAATGCGTTTGAACTGGCGGGCGATAAGGGGAAGATACTTATCCTTCAGGGATTGGTTATCGGACAGAATAATCGGTTCCATGCCCAGTGAATTGTCGAACAAGGAGGTCGCCACGCCCGGGCATGCGGCTGCGATTTCTTCGGTAAGAATGGCCGCGTCCAAAAGGCCGAGTCCCCTGCCGCCGTACTGCACCGGGATGTCGCCGTTCATGAAACCGGCAACAAAGGCTTTCTCCAAAAGAAACAGGGGAATCTCATCTTTTTCATCATAATACCAGCAGGCCGGCAGGATCTCCCGGATCGCGAATTCACGGACTTTGGCCTGTAATTCCTTTTGCTGCGGACTCAAATCAAACTGTACCATTTTTCCCTCCTGACCTCCCTGCGGACAAACACGGACGACGACTGTGGGGCGGCGCTGAGTCACGATGGGTTGCGTGAATCCTGTTCCGTCTGGACCCGGCCGCTTCCGGACCTTCGAGACGGTCGGTTAAATTTCTCACACTTTTCAATGACAGTCAAATAACGAATATGGGATCGGCGGCGGTTATGGCCGGAAACCTATATGCCGATGGGTTTCTGGGGAGCACGGAAGCCGGATCAGTCCCTGCCTTTAGATCCGGTGATGTTCAAATCCAGGAAGGCGCAGGCGGTTTTCCACACGGCTCAGGACGATGCTGGCAACCGATGTCATCAGCAGATAGCAGGCTCCGATGATCAGAAATATTTCCGTGTACTTGAACGAATTAGAGGCGAGGATCTTTCCCTGGCCGGTCAGCTCGATGCAGGTGATCATATACGCCAAGGAGGAATATTTGATCAGATAAATCACCTCGTTCCCACACCCGGGAAGCGCCCTTCGGACCGCCTGGGGAAGGATGATCGAGAAGATCATCTGGACCTTGCTGAAACCCAGTGACTGGGCGGCAAGCATCTGCCCCCGCTTGATCGACAACAGCGCTCCCCGGACATACTCGGAGTGATAGGCCCCGCTGCACAGGGAAAAGCCCAGGACCGCGGCCACAAAAGGGCTGAGATAGATACTGAAGTAGGGGAGCCCGAAGTACCAGATGAAGAGTTGGACGACGAGAGGAATCCCCCTGAAGAGGGTCACGTAAAGATCGGCCGCGGCCATGACCGGCCGGCTCCCGTAGATCCGTAGTACACCGACCATGGTTCCGATGACAAGACCGAAGATCGACGAGGGAAGGATCAGCTGCAGACTGACCCAGAAGCCCTTCGTCAGGGCGGGATAGACCTCGTTCTGGATGTAGAGCCACTCCTCCATGGTCAGCGGGTCTCTCCATAGAGCTCCGTGATCTTGGAGCAGAATTCCCGGGTCCGGGCATTTTCCGCATGGCAGAAGATTTTCTCGGGGGTCCCCTTCTCCAGAATCCGGCCGCTTTCCATGAAGATGATCTCGCTCGCCAGAGAACTCGCGAAGCCGATCTGGTGGGTCGCCATGATCATCGTCATGCCGCTCTGTCCGAGGTCCCGGATGACCGAATGGACCTCGCCGATCAGTTCCGGATCAAGGGCCGATGTCGGCTCGTCCAGGAGCATCACCCTGGGATCCATCGCGAGCGCCCGGGCAATCGAGACCCGCTGTTTCTGGCCGCCGGACAGCTGGGCGGGGTATTTCTGCATGTGCTCCTTGAGACCGACCCGTTCCAGCTCCATGACGGCGCGCTTGTCCGCCTCCTTTTTACCCATTCCTCTAACCTTGACCATGCCGATCCGGACATTCTCCAGGGCATTCAGATGATCGAACAGATTAAAATCCTGAAAGATCATTCCCACCTTCTGCCGGTAGGCATAGAGGTCATGCTTGTGGGCATAGTGCACCTCCTGCCCGTCCAGCCAGATCCGCCCCTCGTCAGGCTTGACCAGGAAGTTGATGCACTGCAGAAGCGTGCTCTTCCCCGCGCCGGAGGGTCCGATGAGGATCTTAAGATCCCCCTTATTCACGGTCAGCGATACCTCTTGCAGGACATCCTTTTTCCCGTAGCGCTTCGATACGTTTTCAATCTTTAAAATAGGCGTCGACATCGATTTCTAAAATCCATGCGGGGAGTATCCCGGAATCCGGACCCTCTCCTCAAGAAGACGGAGCCCCTTGGTCCCCGCATAGGTGAGGATAAGAAAAATCACCCCTGCGGCAAGGTAGAGGGGAAGCTGCTGATAGGTCCGCGTGGCAACAAAATGCGCCCGCGCCATGATCTCCGCCACCCCCAGGGCGTAAGTCACTGCCGAGTCTTTAAGAATAATGGAGTATTCATTGGACCAGCCGGGGATGGAAAGACGGAGCGCCTGGGGTAGGACAACAAAGCAAATGGCCTTGAGATCGCTCATCCCGAGCGCCTGGGCCGCCTTGAACTGCCCCTCCGGGAGCGACAGGATCGCCCCCCGGAAGATCTGGGACTGGTAAGCGGAGCTGATCAGCCCCAGGACAATGATCGCGACCGTAAAGGCGGTCAGATTGATGTCCAGCGCCGTACAGAGGCCGAAATAGAAGAGAAACAGGAAGACCAGCAACGGAATCCCCCTGAAGAACCAGACATAAACGGCGATGAGACGCCCGAGCACCGGGTGGCCATAGACCTGCGCCGCTGCAAGGGGAACACCCAGGACAAGGCCCAACGCCATTGCCCCGACGACAACGATCAGGGTCACGAGAGACCCTTCCAAAAGGTACGGAAGGGCGTCCCTTACGGCGATCAAACTGTCCGGCATAGGTTCACTTTCATGAAAAATGGAAGGCCTCACGAGCTGAGGCCTTCCCATCATCAAGCGACTCTTCTCAGACCTTCCGGCCCCAGAGGATCATTTATCGATGTAGGTCTTCTTCAGCTCTGCCCAGTACGGGGACTTCATGAGCTTCTTGAGACCTTCATTGACTTTCTTCAGAAACTCCGTGTCTTCCTTACGGATGGCGTAACCGAAATCCTCGTCCTTCATCCCGAAGCCGCCCAGGATCTTCACCGGTTTCTTCTTCGCGGCATCGATGGCCGGGGCGTCGTCCATCGCGGCGGCAATGATCCGGCCGTTAACGACGTCTTCGACGGCCAGAGGGGCGGAATCGTATTGGACAAGCTCGAACTTCTTCCCGCCTTTTTTGATCAGATTCTCCTCGATCCATTTCGCTTCGGTCGTCCCGCGCTGAACACCGATCTTGTTCCCGTCGGCCAGGGCCTGCTCCGCGGTGACCTTGGCATCTTTCTTGCCCACCAGCACCTGCTTGATCTTCCAGTAGGAGGTCGTGAAGTTGACCTGCTTTTTCCGTTCATCGGTAATGCTCATCCCGGAGGCGACGATATCGATCTTTTTGGCCTTCAGGCTCGGGATGATCCCGTCCCAGTCCATCGGCTGGTGCTTCACCTTGAATCCCATCTCCTTGGCGATCCAGTCCAGGGCCTTCACGTCGAAGCCGTCCGGATTTCCGGATTTGTCCACGTAGGCAAAAGGTGGAAAATTGGCGTCGATGCCGTTGATGTAAACCTTTTCCGCGGCGATGACCGCCGTCGCAAAAAGGACGCCCAGAGCCGCCAGCGCCAGAGTCGCACCCCAAAATCCTTTTTTTCTCATAAATCGTGATCTCCTTTCTTCCAGTCGTCTTATCCATCCCCTCCGCGACAGATTGGTTTTCGGAGGTATTTTAGGCTGTTGCGACTTGTACAGTGATGATGCTTGTTCAAGCCGAGAGAGATTAAATAAAATCATGAAGTCTGTCAAGGTGAAAGAGGAAAAGAGTGCGGGTTTCCCGGGGACGTGACGATAGAGTTGCTATTTTCAAAAGGGATTGTTATAAAAAAAAGATGCAAAAAGGATCCAAAGGCAAATTCGGCACGCTTGGGTTTCTCATGGCGGCCTTTCTTATTCTGTTCGTTTTTCCCGCTGCGGCCGGCGAGACATTCCCCAAACCGACGGGCGCGGTCAACGACTTTGCAGGCATGATCCCCGCCGAGTATAAAAGTCGGATGGAAGCCCTTGCCAGGGAGGTCCTGGAGAAGACAGGAACCGCCGTCGTCGTTGCCACGGTGGGGTCGATTGGAGACCAAGATCCGGCCGATTACGCAAACCGGTTGTACCAGGCCTGGGGTATCGGGAAGAAGGGTGAGGATAAGGGAGTGCTGATCTTCCTGGCCGCGAAGGAGAGGCGGGTCCGGATCGAAACAGGCTACGGCGTAGAAGGGATCCTTCCCGACGGCCTGGCAGGCGAGATCCTTGACCGTGATGCGCTCCCCTCTTTCCGGCAGGGCGATTATGGGCGGGGATTTTATGAGACGATGGCCTCGGTCTCCTCCGTCCTGGCGAAGGCAGCCGGGATCACCCTCACCGGAGTCCCCCGGTCGGAAACGAGGACCGCCAAGACCGACGACGAGGGACCGGGAATCTTTCAACTGCTTCTTCTGCTGGCGGCCGCGTTCTTTCTGCTCGGCACTCGCCGAGGCAGGGAAATCCTCCCCTGGCTCCTTCTGCTGATGATGAGCGGGGGCGGCGGCAGGCGCGGAGGGGGCGGATTCGGCGGATTCGGCGGGGGTGGATTCGGAGGATTCGGCGGAGGATCGAGCGGCGGCGGCGGCGCAGGCCGGGGATTTTGACGAGGTGACATGATGGCAAAAATACCGAAGAAGCCGGAAGAGATATTCACTCAGATCACCGAAGACTATCAGCAGGTCTTCGGAGTGCATCTTCTTTCCATCATCCTATACGGGAGCGGGGCCGGAGAGGATTACCTCCCCGGAAAGTCGGATCTCAATTTCCTGATCACCCTCACCGACCAGGGCGTCGAGAGGCTCGATCGCATATTGGAGACGGTCGGTCGCTGGCGGAAACGCAACGTGGCGATTCCTCTGTTCATGACCCGCTCTTCCCTCCAAGGCTCCCAGGATTCCTATCCCGTAGAGTTTCTCAACATGAAACGCCGCTACATCGTCGTCTTTGGCACGGATGTCCTGTCCGAACTGGCCTTCGATCGTTGCCATATCCGGCTCCAGATCGAGCGGGAGCTTCGGGGAAAGCTCATCCATCTGCGGGGCGGCTATCTCGCCACAGGGGGGAGCACACGCAAGATCAGGGCGTTGATCACGGTGTCGCTCACCGCCTTTGTCTCCCTCTTCAGCGCCCTGATCTACCTCAAAGGCATGGAAATCCCGAACGGCAGGCGGGAGATCATCACGGCCGCGGGCAAGGCCTTCGGCATCGATGCCCCGATCTTTCTCAAGTGCGAGGAGATCCGCAAAAGGACGGACCGGTTCTCTTCAACCGAGGTTCAGGCGCTCTTTCAGGCCTATATGAAGGAGGTGGGCCGCCTGTGCGACGAGATCGACCGGATGGAAGTATAGAGACAAGAGATCGCTTTTATAATACAATGTGCGTAACACACTCAGGAGGTACAGTATGACCAGTGGAAAAAAGATTTTGCTCATCGCCGTCGTCCTCATTCTGGTATTGGCGGGCTCCCTTTACTCATTCTTCAAAGGGACTTACAACCAGTTCGTCACCCTGGACGAGTCGGTGAAATCATCCTGGGCGCAAGTGGAAAACCAGCTCCAGCGCCGTTTTGACCTCGTTCCCAACCTCGTGGAGACCGTCAAGGGCTACGCGAAGCAGGAAAAGAACGTCCTCGTGGAGGTGACCAACGCCCGGGCGCGTGTCGGAGGGGCGGCGACGGTTCCGGACAAGATCAGCGCCAACAACGAGCTCTCCGGCGCTCTGAGTCGCCTCCTGGTCGTGGTGGAGCGCTATCCGGACCTCAAGTCCAACCAGAACTTCCTGCGGCTTCAGGATGAACTGGCAGGCACGGAAAACCGGATCTCGGTGGAAAGACGGCGTTACAACGAGGCGGTCCAGGCATACAACGTCGCCATCCGGAGCTTCCCGGCCAATCTCCTGGCAGGGATGTACGGCTTCGATAAGGCCGCCTTCTTCGAAGCTCCGGCTGCGGCCAAAACCGCTCCTCAGGTCAAGTTTTAAACGTATAAACAAGGAGTGAAAGAGTGCGGCGGATCTTCCGCTGCACCCTGTTTTTTATGGTACGGGGCGCGGGATTGCCAGTGGGCATCGGCCGCGTCCCGTGAAGGCGGATGTCGTTGCTTTTGGCGCGACACTCTAATCGTCAATCGACAAATGCCGGGATCGGCAAAAGGCAAGGAGAGATTTCAATGACCAAGTATGTGTATACCTTCGGCGGCGGGACCGCCGAGGGAAAGGCAAGCGACAAGAACCTGCTGGGCGGCAAAGGAGCCAACCTCGCGGAGATGTGTTCCCTGGGGATCCCGGTTCCGGCCGGCTTCACAGTCAGCACCGAATGCTGCACCTCCTATTACGCGGGCGGTTGCAGGCTCCCCGAGGAATTGAACGATCAGGTCCTGAAGGCCCTGAGGCAGAGCGAGGCGACCATGGGGATGATATACGGCGATGCGGCCAATCCTCTGCTCATCTCCTGCCGTTCCGGCGCCCGCTCCTCCATGCCCGGCATGATGGACACGGTCCTCAACGTCGGTCTGTGCACGGCCACGATCCCCGGCATGATCGCCAAGACGGGCAACCCCCGTTTCGTATGGGATTCCTACCGCCGCCTGATCATGATGTACGCCGACGTGGTGATGGAAAAGGCCGAAGGACTGGAACCGGCGCTGGGCAAAGGGATCCGCAAGATTCTCGACGACCGGCTCGACAAGGTGAAGCACAAAAAAGGCTGCAAGTCCGACACCGATCTGAGCGCCGACGATCTCAAGGCGCTCGCCTCGGAATTCAAGACCCTGGTGAAAAAGCACCTGGGCAAGCCCTTCCCCGACGATCCCATGGCCCAGCTCTGGGGCGGCATCGCCGCCGTGTTCAAGAGCTGGAACGGCAAGAAGGCCGTCTCCTACCGCCGGATCGAGGGGATCCCCGACAACTGGGGAACGGCCGTCAATGTCCAGGCCATGGTGTTCGGCAACATGGGAGACTCCTCGGCGACCGGCGTCGCCTTCACGCGCGACCCGGCCACGGGCGACAACAAGTTCTACGGAGAGTGGCTGGTGAACGCCCAGGGCGAAGATGTGGTGGCAGGCATCCGCACCCCAAGCCCGATCAACGACGACACCATAAACGAGCAGAACAAGCACCTGGTGAGCATGCAGCTGGCCATGCCTGAAACCTATCGGGAGCTCGACGCCATCCGCACCACCCTCGAGAAGCATTTCACCGATATGCTCGACATCGAGTTCACCATCCAGGAAGGGAAGCTCTGGATGCTCCAGTGCCGCGTCGGCAAGCGGACCGGCACCGCCGCCCTGAACATGGCGATCGACATGCTGGACGAGAAACTCATCGATCAGAAGACCGCGGTCATGCGTGTGGCGCCCAAACAGCTCGAAGAGCTCCTCTATCCGATTGTCGATCCGCGGACGGAGAAGGACGCCCACCTGCTCGTCAAGGGTCTTCCCGCCGGACCGGGCGCGGCCAGCGGGCCCCTGGTCTTCACCGCCGAGGACGCCGTTGCCGCCCATCGCGCGGGCAAGAAGTGCATCCTGCTTCGGGAAGAGACGAATCCCGAGGACGTCGAAGGGATGCGCGCGGCCGCCGGCATTCTCACCGCCCGCGGCGGCATGACCTCCCATGCGGCTCTCGTGGCCCGCGGCTGGGGCAAGTGCTGCATCGTCGGGGCAGGAGGGCTGCACGTGGACGCCAAAACCAAAACGGCCAGGATCACCGGTTTCAACATCGTCCTGAAGGAAGGGGACATCGTCACCCTCAACGGCACCCGGGGCCATGTCTACAGCGGCTCCCTGCCGATGATGGACGCAAGCGAAAATCCCCGCTTCCAGCGGTTCATGACCATGGCCGACACGTTCCGTACCATGGGCGTGCGCACCAACGCCGATACCCCCCAGGATGCCAAGGTGGCCCGGGATTTCGGCGCCGAAGGGATCGGCCTGCTCCGGACCGAGCACATGTTCTACGGCGAAGGCTCGGATCAGCCCCTCTTCTATCTGCGCAAGATGATCCTCAGCAACACCGCCGAAGAACGCAGGGCCGCCCTGAACGAACTCTTCCCTTTTGTCAAGGCCTCCATCATGGGCACGCTGGAGGCAATGGAAGGCCTGCCGGTCACCATCCGACTGCTCGATCCGCCGCTGCACGAATTCGTCCCCCAGGGCGCCGAAAAGCAGGCGGAGCTGGCAAAGGCCCTGGGCATCAAAGTGAAGGAGATCAAGAAGCGGGGCGAAGACCTGCATGAGACCAACCCTATGATGGGGCACCGGGGCGTCCGTCTGGGCGTCACCTACCCCGAGGTGAGCGAGATGCAGATCCGGGCCATCTTCGAGTGCGCGGCCGAGCTGACCAAGGCAGGCAGGCGATGCATCCCGGAGATCATGGTCCCTGTCACCTGCGATGTCTCTGAGATCGAGGTCACCAAGAAGATCACGGACCGCGTCCATGCCGAGATCCTCAGGCAGTTCAATCTCACGGAGCTCGATTACAAATACGGCACGATGATCGAGATCCCGCGCGCCGCGCTCCTCTCCGACCGGATGGCCAGGGCCTGCGAATTCTTCTCCTTCGGCACCAACGACCTGACCCAGCTCACGTTCGGATTCAGCCGCGACGACATCGGCGGGTTCATGAACGAGTACATCGACCAGAAGCTCCTTCCCGCCGATCCCTTCCAGACGATCGATAGGGACGGCGTGGGCATGCTCATCCGGATGTCCGTGGAAAAGGGCCGCGCCGCTCGCCCGGACCTCAAGATCGGGATCTGCGGGGAGCAGGGGGGGGATCCTGCCTCCGTGGATTTCTGCTACGAGACAGGCCTCACCTACGTGAGCTGCTCGCCGTTCCGCGTGCCCATCGCGCGGCTCGCGGCAGCCCAGGCGGCGATCAAGGCCGGTGGAAAGAAGTAAACGGCAGACAGACCTTTCTGCAACATCCTACAGTGCATGTTGGGGGGGGCATGAAATGCCCCCCCTCACGCTCCAGTGAACCGGAGCGCAGCTTGTTCGCTCGTCCGGCTGAGTGTCTCTTTAGACGCTGTGTTGATTTTGTGATTTCTAATAGAGATTTCAATACCTCATTTACGGCAGCCTAACTGGTAAATACTTTGGCTACTCCTGGATCTAGAACTGCACCATTAGATCCTTCCTCCATAAGTCGCCTAACATACATACCGCGAACGGCTTTTTCGATAACAGCTGTCAAGAGCACATAGAGATGTCCGGTTTTGTAGCACATGAATTGTCCGCTTTGTCTGTTCCTCTGGAGTGAAGATTTGAGGGCAGAGAGGAGAGCGGCGGACGTTCGCTTCCTCAGGCTG